>Ga0209899_1000003_pt1 | contig 107203 bp, 103 predicted proteins | sample GWRWS1_0_10_FD_187228 | JGI IMG/M metagenome (GOLD analysis project Ga0209899, IMG submission 187228) | Riverbed sediment microbial communities from areas with vegetation nearby in Columbia River, Washington, USA - GW-RW S1_0_10 (SPAdes)... | ecosystem: Environmental > Aquatic > Freshwater >...
GCGGATCCTCGCTGCGCTTAATCCGTTGGCCGAAGTAACGGGTCGTCATGGGAGACTATGGGGATTAGGGACGCCCAGCGACGAGTCCTTCAACCCCTCACCCTCCTCAGATTTCAGCCAAAACGGTGCCAGGTACCGAAATTCAGCCAAAAAAGTACCAGGTACCCGGGGAGCGGCAAAGTTGGAGGTGCTCCCAGAGTCGATCCTACTTCGAGGGGGTTTTCGCGAGGGGTGGCTCTTTGCCCGGCGTAAAGATCCCGATCGTGAAGATGCGACCGTGAATCGCCCGCTGGCTCGGATAGTTTGCGATGCCGAAGTGCAGGCCCAGCGGAACGTACCTGACCAGTGTGATGCGATCTTCGGGGTATTCGTACCGTTTGTAATCTCTTCCGTACACGGATTCCATCTTCGACTCGGTATTGAGCAGCGCAAGACCCTTGTCGGTCTTGTACGCCCCCGCGCCAAACACGCTGATCAGCCGTACGGCACGGCTCTGCCCATCGATCGACACCCAGACGCCCTCCTTGCGCCACTCAAAAAGAATGATGTTCTCTTTCTCAAAGACATCGCGCTTGTAGCCCGACGGCATCGCTCGAATCAACTGCGCGAGGGTCATGCCGAGGCGCAGCGGGCCGATGCGCTCCCCGGGAACGACAATCGCATCGCCGATTTCGCTTGGCTTGAACTCCTCTCTGAACTCGTCCCCAGGCTTTTCAGGCTGGGCGATCCCAATGGCACTCGCTGCAACGACGAATGTTGCGATCAGAACAACGGTGAACAGCGGGCGCATGCAGAGCCTCCTGTGAGGGCCGACCATCACCAACACCATTCCCCGATTTGGCGCCGACGCCTCTCGAAGGAGAGGAGATTATTCCACACGTTCACAATGACTGTGTGCCCGATTATTTCGATGATAGGGGGCTCCAATGAAACGCATCGTGGTGCTTACCACAGGCGGTACAATTTCCACTCGGGATGTCGACGGCAGCGGCGCCAAACCTATGCTCCGTGGGGAGGATCTCATTCGAGAGATTCCCGGCCTCGATCAGGTTGCCGAAGTGACCGTGGAAGAACTGGCCTTCATTCCGGGGGCGTCTGTGACAGTGGACCTAATCAGGCAGATGAGCGAGCGATCCGCGGCGATTCTGGCCAGGCGAGACGTGGACGGGCTCGTCGTGACTCACGGCACCGACACACTAGAAGAGAGCGCCTACCTCGTCCATATGACGGTTGAGTCGGAGAAGCCGGTGGTTTTCACCGGAGCGATGCGCAACTCATCACAGATTGGATTCGACGGCTACCGGAATCTCCATGACGCCATCCGGGTGGCCGCACACGACGGCGCGCGAGCCATGGGCACGATGGTCGTGCTCAATGAGGAGATTCACTCGGCGCGCTGGGTGACGAAGACCAACGGTCAGAAGGAAGATACGTTCAAGTCGCCGGCCACGGGCCCGATGGGCGTGATCTACGGCGACGGACCGCGGTTCTTCATGCGCCCGATGCCTCGCACCGTTCTTCCCCCGATGCTCGAGGCCAAGGTTGATCTGATTCGATTGAGCGTCGACTGTGACGACAAGTTCATCAGGTTATGCATCCAGAGCGGCAGCCGCGGGATCGTGATGGAAGTGTTCGGAGGCGGTCGTATGACCCCGTCCCAACTTCCGGCGATTGATATGGCCCTGGCCAGAGGCCTGACGGTCGCGGCCACTACCCGGTGCCCGACGGGCAACATGTGGGACATGTATGGTTACTCTGGGGCCTTCAGAGACCTGCAGCGTCGGGGCATCTTGTTTGCCCACGACCTGCCGGGACACAAGGCGCGGCTGAAGCTCATGGTGGCGCTGGGCAATGCGCTCCCGCGCGATCGAATGGGCGCCTATCTGGCTGAAGTCTGAGCCGTGCCGTCGTAGAATTCTCTTATCGACCCATGTCGTCATTGACGCCTATTGAATCGACGGTCGTCTGGCGGCCGTCAGCATCCTACATTGAGCAGAGCCGGCTCACACAATTCATGCGCCGTCACCAGATTGGCAGTTATGCCTCGCTCTTCCGCCGTTCAGTCGAAGATCTGGAGTGGTTCTGGAACGCCGTGAACGAGGATCTCGGGCTTGAGTGGATACGTCCCTACACCAGGGTCTACGATTCGTCGGCCGGCATTCCGTGGACCAAATGGTGGATCGATGGAAAATACAACTACGTCCACAACTGTCTGGACCGGCATCTTCCGAGGCTCAAAGACAAGATCGCTATTCGCTATGAGGATGAAGAAGGCACGACGCGCACTTTGACGTATCGTCAGGCGCTAGTGGAAGTGAGCCGGCTGGCGAACGGGCTCAAACGTCTCGGGATCCGAAAGGGTGATCGAGTCGGCATCTTCATGCCGCTCATCCCAGAATGTGTGATCGCGACCCTCGCGGTCTCGCGCATCGGCGCCATCTACATCCCGATCTTCTCCGGCTTCGGCGCCCCCGCGGTGGCAGCTCGACTGACAGATTGTGACTCCGTTGCCCTGATCACTGCCGACAGCTTTCCTCGTCGCGGCAGGCCCGTGCCGATGAAGGAGACGGCAGACGAGGCGCTGCGTTCAGTGCCGTCAGTGCGGCACGTCATCGTCCATCGCCGGCAGGGCGCGCAGATCCCGTGGACAGAAGGCCGTGACCATTGGTGGGACGAGACCATCAAGTCGCAGCCCGCGGACCGCCCACCAGAGCCAACCGACGCCGAAGACCCGTTCATGATCATCTACACCTCCGGCACGACCGGCCGGCCGAAGGGCACGGTCCACGTGCACGGCGGCTTTCCCATCAAGGGCGCGATGGACATGGCCTACGGGTTCGATTTCAAAGAAAGCGACACGATGTTCTGGCTCACCGACCTCGGATGGATGATGGGACCGTGGGAGATCATCGGGGTCATGACGCTCGGCGGCACGATGCTGCTCTATGACGGTGCGATCGATCACCCGGAGCCCGACCGGCTGTGGGCTCTGCTGGAGCGGCACAAGATCACCGTGGCCGGCATCTCGCCGACCGCCATCCGCGCGATGATGCGGTACGGCGAGGAACCGGTCAGGCAGCACGACCTCCGTGCGCTACGCCTGCTCGGCTCAACGGGCGAACCCTGGAACCCCGAGCCGTGGCTGTGGTACTTCCACCACGTTGGAGGCGGCCGCTGTCCGGTTCTGAACTACTCCGGTGGAACTGAGATTAGCGGCGGCATCCTCGGCTGCACGGTGCTGCATGCGCAAAAGCCATGCTGCTTCACCGGGCCCGTGCTCGGGATGGACGCGGACGTCTACGATGAGCAGGGCCGGCCCGTGCGCGGGGCGGTTGGAGAACTTGTCGTCCGTAAGCCGTGGCCCGGAATGACGCGGGGGTTCTGGCGAGATCCCGAGCGCTATCTCCAGACCTACTGGTCGCGCTGGCCAAACATATGGGTGCACGGCGATTGGGTCAGCATCGACGACGAAGGTTTCTGGTTCATACAGGGGCGCTCTGACGACACCATCAAAGTGGCGGGAAAGCGGGTGGGACCTGCCGAGGTCGAGTCCGCGCTCGTGTCGCATCCTGCCGTGTCGGAGGCGGCCGCCATCGGCGTCCCTGATGAGCTCAAGGGCGAAAAAATCGTCTGCTTCGCTGTGCTGAAGTCGGAGGGCCGTCCTTCCGATGATCTCCGCGAATCACTGGCCGACATGGTCGTTTCGCACCTAGGAAAGTCGCTGCGGCCGGCGCGGATCCTGTTTGTCCGCGAGCTGCCAAGGACGCGCAACGCCAAGATCATGCGCCGCGTCATCCGCGCGAAGTACTTGAATGCCGACCCAGGCGACCTGTCCTCATTGGAGAATCCACAGGCGGTAGACGAGATCGGCCGCGCGCAATGATTCGGAGGAATTCATGAAGGTCGAAGGTACGTACACGCTTCCCGCATCAAGGCAAGAAGTCTGGGAGCTCCTGAATGATCCCAACGTGCTGGCGAAAGCTACGCCGGGGATCAAGCAGCTCGATCCGCAGGGCGACGATACGTTCAAGGCCATCATTGAAGTGGGTGTGGGACCCGTGAAAGGCGCCTATGTGGGCCAGGTCTCGATCGCAGACAAGGTGCCGCCCGAGCGCATGACATTGAAGATTGAAGGTGGAGGCAGGCCTGGCACGATCAAGGCCACGGGCGAGCTGCGGCTGGAAGAGCAAGACGGAAAGACCGTCGTCGCGTACAGCGGGGACGCGCAGGTCACGGGACTCATCGCCAGTGTGGGTCACAGGCTGATCAGCGGTGTGGCCAAGCAAATGGTCGGCGAGTTCTTCAGAGCGCTGGAGAAAGAGCTCGAACGCCGCTGATGGTGATCTCGCATGCCCTCGGCGCGCGTATCAAGCGCCGCGAAGACCCTCGTCTGATCACCGGGCGCGCCATTTATGTTGACGACCTCAATTTCGCTGGCATGGTGCACGCCGTGCTGATCCGCAGCCCTCACGCGCACGCGAAGGTCCAATCCATCGAAACCTCAGCCGCGCGTCGAGCGTCCGGAGTGGTGGCGGTATGGACGGGCGAGGACGTAAGCAGACGCTGCGGCCCGCTGCCCATTGGTCCCCGCATCAAGGACATGAAGGCGCCCAAACGCTTCCCGCTCGTCATCGACGGCATTGTCCGTCACGTCGGCGATCCGGTGGCCGTCGTCGTCGCGGCAAGCCTCGAGGCGGCCCACGACGCGGCAGAGCTGGTCGAGGTCGATTACGAGCCGCTGGTTTCGGTGCAAAACCCGGAGACAGCCTTGGCAATCGACGCGCTGCTGATTCACCCGGATCTCGGGACGAACGTCTGCTTTCGGATGACCTTTGGCGGTGGCGGCATTGATGCGGCGTTTGCGTCTGCCGAGGTTGTCGTGAAAACGCGCATCGTGCAGCAGCGCCTGATCCCGGCGGCGATGGAAACCCGCGGGGTCGTTGCCCAACACAAGGGCGGCGAACTCACGGTGTGGACCTCGACCCAAATTCCGCACGTCGTGAAGACGACGCTGGCGGAGACCGTCAGAGTGCCCGAGCACGAGATTCGCGTGATCGCGCCCGAGGTCGGCGGCGGATTCGGCAGCAAGCTGGACGTCTACGCTGAGGAGGCACTGGTGGCCGCGCTGGCCTTGGCGCTCGGCCGGCCTGTGAAATGGATCGAATCACGGCGCGAAAACTTCATCGCGACCGTGCACGGTCGCGGACAGATCGACGACGTGGAGCTCGCCGCGAAGCGCGACGGCACCGTGACCGGTCTGCGTGTTCGCGCCATTGCGGACCTTGGAGCATACAGCCAGCTGCTGACTCCCGGAGTGCCGACCAATACCGGTCTGATGTGCTGTGGTTGTTACCGGATTCCAAACGTGCACGCCGAGGTGATCGGCGTTTTCACGAACCGCACCCCCACTGACGCCTACAGGGGGGCAGGCCGGCCCGAAGCGACATTTCTGATTGAGCGAGTCATGGATGTCCTGGCCGCGGAACTAAAAATGGACCCGGCCGAAGTGCGTAGGAAGAATTTCATACCTGCCGGCGCGTTTCCATTCAAAACACCCACCGGAGCAACGTACGACAGCGGAAATTACGAGACGGCCCTGGAGAAAGCGCTCGATCGTGTGAACTACACGGCGTTGCGGGATGAACAGGCGAAACGGCGACAACAGAAACGCTACATGGGCATTGGCATCGCCAGCTACGTGGAAATCACCGGGCTGGCCTCAGCGGCGAATCTGCCGGGGGGCAACTGGGAAAGCGCGACAGTCCGCGTCGAGCCGACGGGGAAGATCACGGTCCTTACCGGCACGTCCCCGCACGGGCAGGGGGAAGAGACGACGTTTGCCCAGATCGTCAGCGACCGGCTCGGGGTGTCTATCGAAGATGTCGCAGTCATTCATGGGGATACGCGGGCGGTGCCCTACGGTGTAGGCACGTTTGGTAGTCGCACCACTCCCGTGGGCGGCGCCGCGGTCTACGTGGCTGCGGAAAAGGTGAGGGACAAGGCCACGAGGATCGCCGCGCATCTGCTCGAGGCCTCGCACGATGACGTCACGATGAATGGCGCTCGTTTCCTGGTCAAAGGTAGCCCCGATCGCGCCATCGATTTCAAAGAGGTCGCGCGAATGGCCTATAAGGCCTTCAAGCTCCCACCCGGCATGGAGCCGGGGCTCGAATTCCTGCACTTCTTTACGCCAAAAGAACGGGTGTTTCCGTTTGGGTCGCACGTCTGCGTCGTTGAGATCGATCCCGAGACGGGCGAGGTCAGTTTCAAGAGATATGTCGCGGTTGACGATTGCGGTAACATCCTCAATCCACTCTTGGTCGCGGGGCAGATCCACGGGGGGATCGTGCAAGGGCTGGCCCAGGCCGTCTACGAGGGAGTTGAATACGACAGTGAGGGACAGTTGCTCACGGCTCTTTTTACTGACTACGTAGTACCCGATGCCACCCAGGTGCCCCCGTTCGAGCTCGATCACACCGTGACGCCATCCCCGCACAACCCGCTGGGCGCAAAGGGCGTCGGGGAAGCCGGCACGATCGGGGCGACGCCGGCGGTGGTGAATGCGATCCTGGACGCGCTCGCCCCATTCGGTGTGAAGCATCTAGATATGCCGATCACCCCGCGGAAGATTTGGGCCGCGATGCAAAGCGGTTTATAATTGTAAGGTCATGCATCCTGAAATCGGCCGTATCCAATCGATGCTAGACAGCCAGGGCTACATCGCCGATCGCGACTTGGCGACGTCGGTGTACCTTGCGATTCAACTGCGAAAGCCGTTGCTCATCGAGGGTGCCGCCGGCGTCGGCAAGACCGAGGTCGCGAAAGTCATGGCGAGGGCGCTGGAGACCGATCTCATCCGGCTACAGTGCTATGAAGGGCTGGATGCTACTACGTCACTGTATGAATGGAACTACCAGCGCCAGCTCCTGCACATCCGGCTGCAGGAACACAGCGATCTGCCGCTCGAGGAGAAGGAACGCGAGATTTTCAGCGAGCCATTTCTGTTGAAGCGGCCGCTGCTGCAGGCGATCACCCACGAGCGTGCACCGGTGCTGCTCATTGACGAGGTCGATCGCTCCGATGAAGAGTGGGAGGCATTCCTGCTCGAGGTTCTTTCTGAGTGGCAGGTGACCATCCCGGAGATCGGGACGATCCGCGCGCGGCACACGCCACATGTGGTGCTCACGAGCAACCGCACACGCGAGTTAGGCGACGCACTGCGCCGTCGCTGCTTGTATCTCTGGATCGACTATCCCGTCTTTGAAAAGGAACTCGCCATTGTGCGCCGCCGTGTGCCCGGCGTGGACGGCCAACTGGCGGATCAGATCGCGGCGTTCATGCAGTTTGTGCGGCGGGCCAAACTCGATAAAGTGCCGGGGATCGCTGAGACGCTGGACTGGAGCGCGGCCCTGATGGCGCTTCACCGCGATCATCTGGACCGCGAGGCCATCGAGCAGACGCTCGGCGTCCTGTTCAAGCACCACGACGACGCCGAGCTGGTCCGGACCCAATGGCTCGACCATCTCCTGCGCGGGCTGGAGGACGCCGGTCGAGAGCCGAAGCCTTGGAATCAGCCCATGATCCAGCGCATCGCCGACAACGTGCTGCCGCGCCGATGAATTTCAGGTGGCGCCCACTAGTGTTCTTTGCGTTGTCGGGCGGCTGTTGAGGAGGTCGAGTACAGCGACACCGGTGGAGCTTGTACGTATTGTGACAAGTGAAGGCCGAGCCCGCGGGGCGCAGGCAGGCCAAGCGCGCGGCGAGGCCGGTGAATTGTGCTTGTTGCGACTAGGGTGAAGCGCTCGAGCGATCTGACCGCGCACGTTGTTGGATTCTGCCGGGCACTGAGGAACCGCAGCATTCCTGTGGGTCCGAAGGAGGCAGCCGACGCGCTGGCCGCGCTCGCCGCCGTGGATCTCAGCGATCGGAGAGAGTCATACCTCGCGTTGCGGTCCGTGCTGACGTCCAAGCGAGACGACCTGTTCGTTTTTGATCAGGTGTTCGCAGAGTACTGGAACCCACCCCAGGAACAGCAAGCGTTGCCGCACATGCCCGAGCCTTTGCCTGCCGCCGGGGAGGCGCAGGCGTCTTCACCGACATTGCTGCGCTGGCTTGACGAGGCGCTTGAGGTGGATGGCGAGCAGACGCCGGCCTACAGCCCGGTTGAAACACTCACCGAGAAAGACTTCAGCACCTTCTCGGCGGACGAGCTCGACGAAGTCGCCCGGATTGTGATCCGGATCGCGCGGCGTGTGGCGACAAGACTGAGCCGGCGCATGCGGCAATCAAAGCGCGGACGCGTGGATCTGCGGCGGACGATTCGCCACAGCCTGCGGCGCGGTGGCGAGATCATCGATCTGGCGTACCGCCGCCGGAAGATCACGAAAACCAAGGTCGTGCTCCTGGCGGATGTCAGCGGGTCGATGGATCTGTACAGCCGCTTTCTCATCCAGTTCATCTACGCGCTGCAGCACACGCTCGGGCACGTGGAGACGCTGGTGTTCTCGACGTCGCTCACTCGGGTGACCGACGCGCTGGATGAAGCCGACCTTCACCGGGCGCTGAATGAAGTCGCGAAGCAAGTGCCAGACTGGTCAGGGGGCACGAAGATCGGGTACAGCCTGCGGACGTTTCTCAAAGAGCACGGCGACCAGCTGACCCCGAGAACCGTCGTCCTGATCATCAGTGACGGCTGGGACACGGGCGACATGGACATCCTCGAGCACGCCATGGAAGAGATCCGGCGCCGCGCGGGCCGCATCATCTGGCTCAATCCGTTGCTCGGCAGTCCCGGCTATGAGCCAATCTGCCAGGGGATGCGCGTGGCGCTGCCGTACGTTGACGTGTTTGCGTCGGCACACAACTTGGAGAGTCTCAGGCGACTCGAGAAGCACCTCGCGACGAGAAAGTGACTTGGTGAAGGAGAACATGAGGTGAGAGAGCTCCTCGAAGTTCTCGAGGCCATCGATAAGTTCGCCAAAGAGGGTCAACAGATGGCCCTCGCCACAATCATTGGGGTCCGCGGCTCGACCTACCGGCGCGAGGGCGCGCGCCTGTTGTGCACGCAGCGCCAGCAGATGGTCGGCAACATCAGCGGTGGATGCCTGGAAAGTGACGTCATGGTCGTGTCGGAAGAGGTCATGCGCACGGGGCGGCCCAAGATGGTGACGTATGATCTTACGGCCGACGACGACGCGGTCTGGGGTCTTGGGCTTGGCTGCAACGGCGCGGTAGATCTGTTCGTGGAACCCGTTGATCCAGCGTCTCCGGTTCTTCCCCTCTTGCGGGACGCGATCACAAATGAGCAATCGCTCGGATTGATCACGGTGGTCGATGGTCCGGCTCCGCTGGGCGCATGGATGGCGGTCTATGCTGACAGCCGGCGCGTGGGCTCCTTGGGAGAGGGCGCGCTTGACGAGCGTGCTCATCGGGCCGCCCACGCCGTACTGGAAGAGGGGACCTCACGCGTACAATCATTGCCAGCAGCGAACGGCGACGTGAAGGTGTTCATCGAGGCGATCCGTCCCCCTGTACGTCTGGTGGTGTGTGGCGCCGGTCACGACGCGATCCCTGTCGTGAACGTCGCGTCGATGCTCGGGTGGCGGGTTGTTGTCGTCGATCAGCGCGAGCGGTACTTGACGCATGAGCGGTTCCCGGGCGCGCGCGAATTCATTAAAGCCGAGCCGGCCCTGGCCGCCGCCTCGGTGCCGATCGACAGCCGGACCTATGTGGTGGTGATGACGCACAACTACATGCACGATCGAGACCTGCTGCGCGGATTCCTACACACCGACGCGCCTTACGTGGGCATGCTTGGGCCTAAGATGCGGACAGAGAAGATCATCAGCGAACTACGGGGAGTCGGCGTACCGGTCACCGATCGCGACCGAGGTCGCATCTTTGGCCCTGTGGGTCTCGACCTGGGCGGCGAAGGGCCGGAAGAGATTGCGCTGGCCGTGGTGGGGGAGATCCTTGCCGTCGAAGGTGGCCGGCGCGCGGGGTTCCTGCGCGAGCGACCGGGACCCATTCACGCAGAGACCAAACCATCGACCATCGTTCGTTGAAGGTCGGCGCCGTTATTCTGGCCGCCGGTCCCAGCACGCGCATGGGCCGGCCCAAACTCCTCTTGAACTACAAGGGCGTCTCGTTATTGCGGCGCGCCGTGGACGCGGCCGTCGCCGCGGGATGCGCTGAGATCGTCGTCGTACTCGGCGCCGCCGCAGATCAATACCGCGCCGTACTCGAAGGGACAGCAGCCCGGATTTTTGTCAACAAGCATTTTGCCGAAGGGATGGCGGGCTCGATTCAAGTGGGCATCGAGGCCCTGAGCGATGATATCGTCGCTGCAGTGATCATGCTCGCGGACCAACCGTTTATCGATGCAGACATCATCCGGAGGCTGATTGAGACCTACCGCAGCTCAGGAAAGAAAATCGTCGCCAGTCAGTATGGCGACGTTCGAGGTGTGCCGGCTCTCTTTGACCGCGCCCTGTTTCTGGAGCTGCTCGTCGTCACTGGGGATCAGGGTGCGCGGACCGTCGTCGAAACGTATCCAGGGCACGTGGCCACGGTGGACATCCCGGCGGCAAGTGCGGAGGACATCGATACGCCCGACGACGCCGAGCGTTTGCTGTTCTAGCGAGTTCCAGTCACGGGGACGACCGTGAGTGCATCGCCGACGGGCCGTTCGCCCGTTTCATCGGCGGGGAGATTGACGACCTGGCCACCCACGACGAGGGTCGTGGACCCCCCACCGTCCAGGTTCATCGCGTCGACAACGCCAATGCGTCGCAACTCCATCGCGAACTCCAGCAGCGTCATGCCGACGCTATGATACGGCTGACGTCCGTCGATGGTGACGAGCACGACGCGGCCATCTGCCAGCACGCCGATGGCGCTGCGCGGATGGCGGCGGTTACTGAACGCTGCGGTGAACCCCTCCCCGCCGACAAACTGACCCGCGGCCAGCAGCCGCGGACCACCGCCGATCATCGAGCGCACTGTGGTCCACCGCGAATCGCCGGACGCCGGTGTAATGTTTGTCGTCACGGCGACCGGCGCGCCCGGCGGAAGGTTCTGCAGGATCCATTGGCGCGCACGACCGTGTCCTGAAAGCACCACACCATCGCGAGGAATCTGGCTGTTGCCTCTGAGATCTCGCACCGTGGCGACGATTCCGCCCGAGACAATGGCTTCAGCCCCGAACTGGTTGGTGCGCGTGAACAAATCAAACTTCGGAGAGTACACGATGAGTTCGTCGGCACGGCGGAGCCGGTTCGCCCCATCAATCCGCGACGTGACCTCGCCGCTCGCGACTGTGGCTTCCAGCCGGATGTGGTCGAACAGCACCGCGCCGTTTTCATCCAGCCCTGCGCACGTACGCCTGGGATCGGGTTCGCTCAGGATCTCGCCCTCGATCATCAGGCATCCCAGCGGGTCGCCGGTGGAGGAGAAAAATCCTCCGTTGATCGCGGCGGCGGCCCCCGTTCGTCGTGCCAGGTCGCTGGTCCGCTGGAGCTGCATGCGCTGCCCGTCACCGGTTGCCGGAACGAGCCGGAAGCCCGATCGCGGATCAACGACGATCACCGCGGTCCGGAACGGACCGGGAAGCGCCTCGACCTCCGGAATCGTCGCGATGACCCAGGCCGGAAAGCCTTCGGAGGATAGCTGTTCTTTTGCCAGTCCGGCGTCAATAGCGCTCGTAAAATTCCCGACGCGGACCTTGTAGAGACCGTCCTGCAGCTCCACAAACGACGGCCAGCCGCGTTCGCGCATGGCGCTCGCAAGCCGCTGCGCACCCTCCTCTGTGGTGAATGCACCGATCTGGATGCGCCATATGGGCCGGGCCTGCAGAACCCCTCGCTTTTCAATGATGAGGTTGAGTCCCGACGCGACCGCGGACGAGATCTGCAGGGTGAAACCCGCCTCTGCGGCGGACATCATCGCCCAGAGCAGGCTCGCGGCTTCTGCGCGTGTCATCATTGCGTTGGGGCGTGCCGGGAGCGCCGGTTCGCGAAGTAATGGAGGGACGCCGAACATCGCGATGGCCATCGATCCCCGCTCGTGATCGGGCAACGCGCCGACTTCTTCGTTGACCGTCACGTGCCTCGACAGAATGACGGCCTCGACTGCATACCCCATCGCCTGCACCGTCAGCACCACGGCATCACCACGCCGGATGGGGGCGGCTGGCATGAACGAAGCCGAACGTGGGATGAGTCCCGCGGCCAACGCGGCTTCGATGTACGCGGAGAGCGGATGGGTCGCGGGCACATCGCTGAACGTCGGCACGCGGACCGGACGCGGAGGGAAGCCTCTCGCGACCACCAGCCATTGGATGAACTCTCCGCGTGTGACTTCTTCGTCGGGATGGAACGTCGTGTCTGGAAGCACTGTGATGATGCCGCGCTGCAGCAGCGACAGGATGCGCTGCTCCGCCCAGTGCCCCTGCACATCACTGGGGGCAGTTTGTGCCCACGCCGCCAACGGGATGAGCGAGAAGACGAGCAGCGCTGTGATGACGAGCTTTCCCACGAGAAGTGATTTCCCCCTCCGGCGCCGACCACCTTGAAACTTCCTACCACTAAAGATTGTGGAGAAGTCGGAGAGGGTAAACTAGATATGGCGGCGAACTAGTGTGCGCGACGGCAGGATAGCCGTCCAGATACGCGCGCGGGAGCGCGAGAGGGAGGATGTCGATGGCGAGAAAAAAGGCCAAGGGCAAGAAGAAGAAGTAAGACGCAGAGTTAAGCCTGCGTTGAACAAGAGGTAGCATCCGGAGTGCTACCTCTTGTCTTTTGTAAGAGATCTTCCATCATGCCGCGGCCAGCATCAGGCCGCGGGCTGGGACAGCAACGCGCTGACGTCGATGTTCGCGTCGGCCGGATCAACAACTGTGGTGATCCACTGTGACGTGTCGGCGGCAAGATCGATCACGTGCGCCAGACGATCATCTTTGACGACCTGCACAACCGGCCGGTCGACATGCTGATCCGACGGCCGGATCACAACGGCCAGCTCGTTGCTGCCGAGCTCGACGAGGCTGCCTACCGGGTACAGCCCCATCATCTTCAGAAAGATCTTGCCGATGACCGGGTCGAAAATTGTGCCCAGGCCCGCGCCGATGTACTTCATCGCCAGTTCCGGCCGTAGCGGCCGGCCGGCACCACGGCGTGCGGACGTGAGGGTGTCGTAGGCATCAACGACGGACACGATGCGCGAGAACAGATGCGGCCGGGTTTTGGCAGGCAGCACCGGATATCCCGAGCCATCGTAGTGCACGTGGTGCTCCAGCCCGACCATGGCAGCGACCCGGCCGGACCCATCGAGCTCGCGTAAGATGTTGGCCGCATGCACCGGATGCCGGTCGTGCTGCTCCAGTTCTTCCGGCGTGAGTTCCGCCCGGTTCAATAATGTGTAGGGTAGCCGCACCTTGCCGATATCGTGCACGAGCGCGCTCATGCCCAGCGCCGTCAGCTGGTTATGCTCGAGCCCCAGGTTCGTGCCGATGAGCAGTGCCAGGATCGATACGTTGACTGCGTGATAACTGCTACTTTCGTCGTACTCATGGTGTGACATGAGCCCGAGCAGCGAAAACCGGTTCTCGAGCACGACTTCGATCGCCGCCGACAAGAACACCCGCGCCTTCTTCATGTCCAGCGGCAGACGCCGTACGGCCTGCGCCTGAAGATCCTGTGCGACGATGTGCCCGGCCTCGTAGGCGCTGACCGGCTCCACTTCCACCTCTTTCAGACCGCCTTGCGGCGATGAGCGCGGCGGCGCAACCACGATATATTGCACATTTTGGGTCTTGAGAAACGCTGCCGCTCCCCCGGCCGCCTGGATTTTTTGGACTGATTGGATGAGTAAGCTGACGAAGGCATCGATCTCGACGTCGGAAACGCCCCGCTGGATCGTGAACACCCCGATGCCCCGATCCTGGCATGCTTTGAGTAGGGCGCCGTTCCGAAGGGTCTCTTCGGGCAGCATCTGATTTTCGAGGAAGAAAGTGTCTTCGTAGATCTGGAACGTTACCGCCTCCCGATCACGCAGCAGCAGATCGATCACCTGAAGAAGATCCCCGCGCCCGCGCTGGACGAGAGAATGGTCCGCGGGATAGATGCTGCGAAATCTGGCTGCAGTTCCGAGATACCGCAGGAGGGTAGCTGTGACGGAGGCCTGCCGCGATACCGGGCTCACGACACCATCCTCTTGGGGGCCTGTGCTGCGGACGACCCGCGCCCCGTCAACCTGGCGACGGCCTCGCGCGCGATGCGCGCGACTTCGCGGTCCCGCTTGCGCAGCTTGAATGGACTGCCGATCCGCCGGAGGATCGGAATCGCCTCCGCGGCATTGATGTCCGCGAGTGTCCGGATGAGCCGCATCTTGAACACATGCCGCCCGGCGAGCTCGGGACTCTGTACCATCGAGATCAAGACCTGTTGCGTTTGGCGCAGTGTGTCGGGCCGCAAATGCGAGAACGCCGCCTCCCGGATTTCAAGATCGGGATCCTGCAAGAACGACACCAAGACGGTTTGAGCTGCCGGGGACGTCACCGACGCGAGCGCGCTCACCATTTCCTTTCGTACGTGTGCATCGGGATGCTTGGCGAAACCGCGCAGTACGACCAACCCTTTTTGGGACGGCAACTGGGCAAGAATCCGCACGACCGTTCGGACGACTTCAGGATTGGCGTCCTTGAGATATGGAGTCAGGGAATCCACGATATCCTCGCCGAGCTTGCTGAGAATTGCTGCGATCAGCTGCCGCCTGGAGAGATCCCGCTCTGCCGACAGCGCCTGCGCCAGCGCGACGGCTGCCGACTTGCCCACGAGCTTGAGGCACATGAGGAGGGGCTGGTCGTCGGTCCATTGAGCGACGTCTTTTGACGTCACATGACTCGGGATGGCAGTGAGCAGCCCGTTCAGTGCCGTCTGCACGCGGCGGGACTTGGGGGTGCGATCGGCGGCCGCGGACTCAAGGCGCTGGAGGATTATCCCGACCAGCTCGTACTCGCCGTGCTGGAACAGCCGTTCGACGGCGGGGGTGAGCACTTCAAGGGTGGCTTCGACCTCGCGCTCGTCCGGGTCAATGAGGACAAGATTCACCAACGTGAGTGATTGATCACGCAGGACCGGTATCTCCTCCAGATGCAACTCGTTGACGAGTGCCCGCACGTCATCTTCGGAGACCGCTACCGCCTCATTTGTCACTTGAAAGTCGGTCAGGTCTTGCCGGATATTGCGCACCCCCTCCGGCATTCGCAGCTCCTCAAGAGCCGGCGGGATGTCGATCGATCGTCCTGTCTGCGTGGACACCAGCGCCAGCGTCTCGCGCGCTTTCTGTGGGTCAAAGGGCAGACCTTTCATTACCTGCTCTGCCGGGTCTGTCATGGCTCCTGTTTCCAGGCATGGGATCACCATGCGCGCGATCTGTTCCGAGGTCATGGCGACCAGGAGCGCCCGCGCCGAAAGGTCTCCGGCGGCTCGATTCAGAATGGCGGCGTGCAGATCGGTTCGCTTGGGGTCGTCCACCTCGGCGACCGCGGTGGCGAGCTCCTTGAATAAATGCTGCGATTCGCCGTGCGGCGCGTCGACGATGAGGCGATCGAGCATGGATAGGGCTTCATACATATGCCTGGCGAGCTCGGCGCCCTCCGCATTGGGAAACGCCTGGCGCGTGCGCTCGAAGATGACTTTCAGCAGGCGCTGCGCCTGCTCGGGCCCCCCCCGAAGCAAACTCAAGATCATTGCTCGGTCCTGGAGACTGAGCGATCCATCGAGCATCTGAAGGAGGAGTTCCAATGAGATTTGCCCGACGTCGCTCTCCCCGGGGTGCATTTCAAACACGCGGACGTGATAGAGGTTGTGTTTCTCGAGCAGCGCCGTGAAACCACCCTCGTTCAAGATCGTCTCGCGGTCGAGCGTGACAATATCCATGGCCTCGGCCAGTTCATCCTCGGTAATGCCGGGGAGCATGACGAGCTGCCAGACGGCGACGCTGTAGAGCATCAGTGCCAGCGCGTCGACCGACTCCCCGCCTTCGAATGGGCGGCCTTCGATGATGAGTCCGTTCCGGTGAGTCTCCAGCACGAAGCTGCCAAACCGCTCGTGGTACGCCATGACGGCAACGTGGAGCGCGTTCACCGTCTGTGCGCGCAGGGTATGACCCTTTTCGTACAGGCGCCGGGATTTGACTGCCGCGTTCAGCCTTCGAACGACCGCAGCGGCAGCCTGCGCCCGGCCCATCGAGCTCATACCCCTCTCAATGCCCGCTTTCTTCTATGAAAATTCCCTAGACGGGAGGCAAAAAAGAGGGCAGCAGGGAGGTATTAAGAGGAAGGTCGGGACTTGTCTGATTCGGGGAATCGGAAGCGGAAGTACAGCTCTCTGACGCGACCATCGTCCTCGAAGCGAAACTCGCTGACCAAGTCGAGAGGACGATTTGTGACCGGCTCTGTAAAGATGCGAGGCTCCCTAGGATCACCACCCAACCGCAACGCAGTCGTCAGGAAGAGTTCATCGATCGCACCGCGGCGAGCCAGGGCCACGTTCAAGGTGGGTCCACCTTCGCAAAGCAGTGTGCGAATGCCGCGCGCGACAAGCCAGCGCATCAAGGAGGGAACATGCACATCCCCGTTTCGGTCCGCCCGCACCGCTTGGACTTGAACCCCCGCCCGTTTTACCTTATCGATGTCCCTCGGTTTCGCCCGCCGCGTCGTGACGATGATCTTCTCAAAATCCTGGCGTGTGAAGAACTTCTTCTTGAAGACGGCGCGATCAAACCGGCAAGTCGCCGTGACGACAACTGCCAGTGGGTTTGGTGATATCCCACGTTGCCGGCGGCGCTCCTGGAGCGGTGGATGGGTGGTAATGATGACGTCATCCTTTCGCAGCGTACCGGCCCCGCAAAGTACGGCGTCGGCGTGAACCCGCAACTGGCGCAGCAGGTAATGATCGACATCGGTACCGATCGTGTAGGCGGTGCCTTGAAGAACCGTCTGACCATCTAGAGTCTGCACCATGTTGAGATAGACGAAGGGGCGATCGCGACTCGAGACCGGGAACTTGATGTGCGTGTAAACATCTTGCAGTGGGATCTTGCGCGGGTATGGTTCGGTCTCGTGGTAGACGAGGTTCAGTAACTCAGGAAGAGCCATGGGCGAGGCTGTCTTAAGCAGATCGGCCGGAGGAACCTGCGTGAGCTGGTGGTGTGCCGAACTCGGTCCGGACCGAGTTCGGCAGTATCAACCGAGGTCATTTCAATTTGACCTATCTGTGTTAAGGGTCGCCCAGCAAAACACTTGACAGGTTTTCGAAGGAAATTGTGGAGTCCGAAGGGAGTCGTTCCCGGATGGGGGACTACACGAACCAGGATCGCTCAGCGCAGTATTTGGATGAGAAGAGGTCAGCGAAGAGTCTTTAAGCGGCTAGCATTGGGACTGGACGTTCCTAAGCGGTTCGAAAACGCCATGATATACATAGGATATGGATCTTAAGATTCTCTCTGCTGTGAATCAACTGTCCAACGACGAGTTGCTAAAGCGGGTAAAGAACCTGGCCGAACGCGAGCGTGAGGCGACCGCGTCTCTCATCGCCCACCTCGCGGAGTTCGACGAGCGACGCCTCTACCTCGCTGAAGGCTACTCTTCGCTGTTCACATATTGCACACAGGTGCTCCACCTCTCCGAGCACGCCGCCTACCGGCGCATCGAAGCCGCCCGGATAATCCGGAGGTTCCCAGTCATACTCGAGATGCTCGAGAAGGGATCGGTAAATCTGACCACGATTGGACTCCTGACTGCACATCTCACTCAGGAGAACCACCGAGAAGTCCTGAACGCGGCCCGGCTCAAGAGCAAACGACAGGTGGAAGAGCTGTTGGCGCGGCTGCACCCTCAGCCACCTGTCCCCTCGACCATCCGCAAACTACCGAATGCCAGTCACACCAGTGCATCGCCACCGGCTGAGCACGATCCCGAGCCCAGCTTTCAGCCGAAAGGTCAGGGCCAAGATGATGCAACCCAAAAACTGTCATCGCTAGCCCTCACGTCACCCCGAGGTCGTCCAGCTGTCATCGTCCCGCTGGCGCCAGAACGTTATAAGGTGCAGTTCACGGCGAGTGCTGAAACGTATAGGAAGCTCCGACTCGCGCAGGACCTCTTGCGTCATCAGATTCCAGACGGTGATCCGGCGGCGATCTTCGACCGGGCGCTAACGGCGCTCCTCGAAGACCTCGCCAAGAAGAAGCTTGCTGGCACGGATCGTCCGCGTGAGTGCCGCAACCATGTCCTGGGATCGCGACACATCCCAGCCGAGGTCAAACGTGCGGTGTGGCTCCGAGACGGCGGGCGTTGCGCGTTTCGTGTGCCAAAACGGCCGGCGCTGTACCGAACAGGGCTTCCTTGAATACCACCATGTCACCGCCCTATGCATCGGGCGGCCCGCCCACAGTGGACAACATTCAGCTCCGGTGCCGCGCTCACAACGGTTACGAGGCGGAGCTCGATTTCGGTCCGCGCGACCCATCGATCGTGAGAGAGCCGCGAGCGCCCTACTTGATTACCGATCTGGTAGCAGTGGCTTCCACTCGCCTGAGGAATCCCGCTGCAACTCGGTCCGGACCGAGTTCAGGACTCAGCCATACTCAACCGCTCGCACAAATTTGGATCCATGCCTATGGTATGACGCGTTCGATTGACGCTGTTCGCACAAGCCCGGTATAATTCGCATGGCGGGAACGATTCCCTATGGGGGCGTGGTGTAGCCTGGTTAACACACCTGCCTGTCACGCAGGAGACCGCGGGTTCAACTCCCGTCGCTCCCGCCAAACGTGCCGGGGTAGCTCAGCCTGGTAGAGCGCGGGCCTGAAGAGCCCGGCGTCGGCGGTTCAAGTCCGTCCCCCGGCACCACGATTTCCGCCCAAGAGCCTCGCTTCGGCGCACACTGCGGCATCTAAACTGAACCAGCTCGGCAATTGTCACTCCTCAGATCGAACTCTCAAAGGCCATCTGATCTCAGCCGCTAATTCTCCAAAGTCTTCCTGATCTTCCCGTGGTGTCGATTTGACTCGGCACCTGGATGGAAAGGTGAAGTAAGGTGCGGGTGGAACTAGCACGACTACGTTCGACCGTACGCGAATAGGAAGTGTTGCCTGTGCGGGACAATCCTTCACGGCCACCCCCCAGAAGGGATAAGACCAAGCCTCCGATCTACGCACGCACCCCTTCTGACCACGTCAAAAACGGCCAATCACGCCACTGGCTGCCGGTGCTTCCAACCCGGTTCATCGGCCGGGACGACGAGATCGCTGCAGTCCAGAGCCTGCTCCAACGCGTAGACGTGCGTCTACTCACGCTGATCGGGCCGCCTGGTATCGGCAAGACGAGACTGGCACTTGAGGTCGCGACGGCCGTAGCTCCAAACTTCAAGCATCGCGCGGCGTTCGTCGATCTCGCTCCGATCAGCGATCCTGCTCTTGTCCCGCACACTATTGCCCAGGTGCTAGGCGTTGTCGATGCTCCCCGCCGCAACACCCTCAAGCGCCTGATTGAGTACCTGGAAGAGAAGCGCATCCTGCTTGTCCTCGACAACTTTGAGCACATAATCGGGGCGGCGACGCAGGTGTCGGAACTGCTAGCAGCCTGCAGCGGGGTGAAGGTGCTGGCGACGAGCCGGGAACCGTTGCATCTAACCTGGGAGCGCGAGATCCCGGTCTCACCACTCCGGCTACCCGATCTTGCCCGGTTGCCCGAACTTGAAGCATTGCTCAGTTATTCTGCCGTCGCACTGTTTCTCGAACGCGCGCGTGCGATTCGTTCAGACTTCACCCTCACTCCGCAAAATGCAGCCGCAGTCGCTGAGATCTGCGTTCGTCTCGACGGGCTTCCCCTGGCGATCGAGATGGCAGCCGCCCGTATCAAATCATTGACGCCTGAAGCCCTTGCCCACCGACTCGACGACAGGCTCGGGCTTCTCACCGCGGGCGCGCGAGACGTACCCGAACGGCAACGCACGCTGCGGTCCGCGATCGCCTGGAGTAACGACCTTCTGAAACCCGCCGAGCAGGAGCTGTTCAGAAGACTGTCCGTCTTCGCCGGCGGCTGCACGGCGGATGCGGCGCAGGCGGTCTTCGGCGGTGACCTCGAGATCAATGTTACCGAGGGACTGGGCGCGCTTGTAGATAAGAGCTTGGTGCGCCACGAGTCGCGACCCGACGGCTCCTCGCGATTCAGTTTGTTGGAAAGCCTGCGCGAGTTCGGACGGGGGCAGCTGGCAACAACAGGCGAACTCGAGACCATCCAGCACCGACATGCTGCATACTTCGTGGCGTTGGTTCATCAGGCGGAAGTCCACAAGCGTGGCATCCGCCAGTCAACATGGCTGGAAACCCTAGAGAGGGAGCACGCCAACATCCAGGGAGCGCTCGGGTGGTGCCTGGACGGCGGCAACGTCGCGCTAGGGCTGCAGGGCGCGACTGCCCTGTCATGGTTCTGGGACCTGCGCGGCCACTGGAGTATCGGCCGCCGCTGGCTCGAGCGACTCCTGAATGCCTACTCCACGACCCGCGATTCCCTTCGGGCAAAGGGCCTGTGCGCGCTCGGCTATCTACTGTGGCACCAAGCAGAGTTTGAGCAGGCACAGGTCGTGTTCGAAGAGAGCCTAGCAATGTATCGGCGACTGGGCGAGACCATCGGCATCATCAATGCCCTGTATTCCCTGTCTTTACTGTTTCAGTGGCGCGAAGAGTACGCGAAAGCTGATGCGGCTATCCAAGAGGGCCTGGCGCTGTCTCGCGGGCTCAACGATGCGGCCGGGATCTCCGAAGGTCTCTTGCGTCTCGGCAATGTCGCCATCAATCGAGGGGAGTTCGAAGCGGGGACAGCATGCCTGCGGGACGCCCTCAGGGTCACACAGGAGCATGGGCTTGAGGGCGGCCGTGGGATCATCTTGTATAGCCTCGGGCGGGCGGGATTCTGGCAGGGTGAGTTGGATCGCGCGGCCTCCTTCTTTGACGAGTGCCTGGCGATCTTCCACGAGGTTGATTTTAAGTGGGACATCGGGCGAACTGTGGTGCGTCTCGGCGATCTTGCGGTCGTCCGTGGTGAGGTCGAATCCGCGGCACATCTGTACGAGGAGGGTTTTGCCTATCTCCATGAACTGGGCGACACACGGTGGGCGGCTCGCGCAACCCACGGTCTGGGCACACTGTCCCTCAGGCGCGGCGAGTACGGTGAAGCGCACGCCCTTCTCCTGGAAAGCCTCCGGCGCTTTTATGAGTTCGGGGCCAGACTCGAAGTCGCTGAGTGTCTAGAAAGCACCGCGGCGCTGGCCGCGTCGATTGATCAACCGGAGCTTGCGGCGAGGTTAACCGGCGCCATGGACAGTCTCCGGGAAACGATCGGCGCGCCGCTCCCTCCTGTGTACCGACCCCAGCACGACCGCATGGTCAGCCTATTGCGCCGTCGTCTTGGCCCCAGCGCCTTCGCGGGCGCCTATGCAGCTGGACGGGCGATGACGCTGGAACAGGCTGCTGCTGAGGCCATTACCCTGACCATCAAGCCCACCCGTCCGTCCATGTCCAGGAAACCGGCCCTCTCCCTGACCCGTCGCGAACACGAGGTCGCCGCTTTGATTGCCCAAGGCCTCACTAACCGACGGATCGCCGCGGCCCTGTTCATCACCGACCACACAGTGGAGTCGCACGTCGAGAACATCCTGAACAAGCTTGGCTTCAATGCACGGACGCAGATCGCAGCCTGGGCCTCGGCGTCCGAGAACCGTCCGGCCCCCGCTTTGTAGAACCGCCCGACCCTCGCAGTTTTCGCAAGGCTCTCCTGGATTTCCGGGATGCCGACGCGCGGCCGTCATCCTAGGATGGTCGCGTGCGAATGCTCGCCCTCGCAATCATTGTGCTGCACCTGGCAGTCCCGACCGCGAGTACTGGGAGCATGTTTCCGGTCGATGCGGTCGGCCGCCTGATCGTCGACGGCAAATACCTCTGCACCGCGTTTCCGGTTCGCACCGAGGCGATCCCTGTGAGTCCTTATGCGGCGGACAGCGCAGCTACACATCGCAACTGGCTGGTGACGGCCGGACACTGCGTCGGCAAGCAGATGGTTTACCGACAGCCCGCTATGCGACTCTTATCCCCGAACGGTCTCATAGTGTATCCTGAGCGGACGCATCCCGCGTCCCCAGTGGGATTCAGCGGCAGACCACCGGGTGGATTCGACATCGCGGTGCTTGAGTACACGACAACGTACCGCGCGCCAGTACTGGAGTTGGCGTTCAACCATGAGCTGCGCGAAGGAGACTTGCTACTGGCAGCGGGCTATTCTCGCGGCGTGCTGTATTACCCCGTCGGTCGTTACTTAGGTCACAATGAAGACGAACAACTCGTCGTTGATGCAGTGCTCTCCTCGGGCAGCAGCGGCGGACCAGTCTTAATCCCTGGCACGCGCAGAGTCGTAGGTATCATAGTCGAGGGGACTCCGAAACGGATGGAAGAGGGCATCTATGCATGTATATTCAAGCGCTGCGGGACTGACCGTCCTTACAAGGCGGTACCAATCAGCTGGATTCTCCGGGTGGTTCGCTGGTGAAGGGTCCCGAGTCTGCTTCGCCCAACGCCGAGGAATCCCGGCGATGTTGCCACTGCTCCCGGCCGACAGATGTTTGGGTGTTTGGACAAGCGAGTGTTACCGCCCGCGCGGCCGCGGAATAAAAGTTTCGACAAATTGACAGAGGGGTCAGGTCTTCGTTTGATACAGGTAACTCCGAATCCACTATCCTGTGCGGAGTCAAGACCTGACCCCAACAAGTTCGCAAGGGGTTGCGCGACGGGCTGGACCGCGCGGAGAAGTTCTACCGAAAAGCCTGAGGCCAGCGACCCGTCCTGCGGAGAACGGGAGCGCGCGACAAACACGAGGCGTCGAGGACCTGCCAGTAAATAGCGGTTACTTTCCTTTTTTGAAATTCAAGGCAAGAGAGTTGATGCAGTAGCGTTGGCCGGTGGGCTCCGGTCCGTCGTCAAAGACGTGGCCCAGGTGGGCTCCGCAGGTGGCGCAGCGGACCTCGGTTCGGACAATTCCGAAGGACTTATCGGCGTGCACCTCGAGAGACCCTTCAATCGGTGCCCAGAAGCTCGGCCAACCGGTACCGGAGTGGAATTTGGTTTGGGAGGAGAAAAGGGGAGTGGCGCAAACGGCACAACTATAGATGCCCTGCTCTTTGTTATCCGTGTATTTGCCGCTGTAGGGCACCTCGGTCCCGCCCCGGAAACAGATATCGTACTGCTCTGGTGTAAGCTGCTTCTTAAGCTCCTCGAGTTTTTGGCGATCCAGTTTGGCCATTGGACTAAAACTCTACCGGAATCCGTAATTCGTCGGCTTGTTCGGGAAGCCACAGATGGATTGTCTTTTCCAGAACCAATGTTCCATCCCTTCAGCATCTTCTCTAGTGGCTAAGAATCCAGTGGTGAACAGGCAGGCTTACTGAGGGGTCAGGTCTTGATTTGACACAGGGTAACCTCGAATCCGCTAACCTGTGCGGAGTCAAGACCCGACCCCCCACAGCTTCTCAACGCTTCACAACCGCCCTCTGCCTGCATGCCGGCACCGGAATCCGGTACACATTACTCAGAAATCGCCGAGCCGGTCCCCGGCACCAGGAAGACATCTCTGGATAGCCATCCCGGCTTCCTAAAGGTATTGGGTGTCGGGGTCAAGCGGATAGATCGGGCGCCGCAAGCGAGTGTAGGTAAACGTCGAGAGATCCGTGCTGGTCACCCCCGGAGTGTCAACCTCAATGATCTCTGTCGCAATCGGCTCGTACGCAGCCCGCCAGGCGATGGCCGCTTTGACCACAATGATCTGCCGTTGGGTCGGGTCGATGCCGACCGATCGCAGCTGCTCCAGATCGAATGGGGATGACTTACGCTCTGTGAGCAGCAGCTCGATTCCGCCGACCTGAACCACCGCGCTGCGCCCCATCTCCACCACCGCACCTGTCATGTAGGAGCCCGTGTTTACGTAGCGCCCATCGGTGATGGCGCGCACGATCCCCGAGACGGTGACGGGAGCACCGTGACGATCGTCGACCTTTCCTCCCACAGTCGTGCGCATCGTCCCGCCCACACCCGCCTCGACCGCCGCCGCCACGGCCTCGGCGTCCGCGATAGCGATGACGGCGCCCTGCGCATCCTCGGCCATCAACTGACGGAAGAGCACAGTGCCGTCTCCCGGTCCTCCCCCCCCGATGTTGTCGCCGACATCCGCCACAATCACCGGTCCGCTTTTCGCGCGTACGGCTCGTGCCACACCTTCGGTCACGGACAGGTTATGCACAGCAAACGCCTCTCGCTGAGCCCAGGCTTGCTGCGCAATCTGCCGCGCTATATCTTCCGCATGTGCCCGATTCCCATCGGACATTGCCACGATACAGACGCCCGCGTGCGGCACGTCGGCGTAGCAAAAGCCCCCCGCCACCGTGACCGCGAGCATCCCCGCGCTTGCCTCGAGGCGGTGCGCTTCCTCCATCAGCGTCGCCATCGGCGGACGCGAGGTCTGTTGCATCTGAGGAACTAACAGGAGCGGCACCGCCGAACGTGCCAGAGTGGGCCGGATGTGTCCCTGGAACGTACGCGCGAGTAGCGTTCCTGCCTCGACCGCCCGGTCATATATGTCTATGTGGGGATACGTGTCGTAGCCCGTAAGGATGTTCACGTTGTCGACGAGTCGTTTGCTGATGTTGGCATGGAGGTCCAATTCCACAGCGATAGGAACCTCCGGGCCGACCACCTCCCGGATCCGCTCGGCAATCTCCCCATCCGCATCAGGCGTACCGTCTGCAACCATCGCTCCGTGGAGGGCGAGGAGTACACCGTCAACTGGAGTGGCTACGCGCACCGCTTGTACCAGGTCGTCCACCAGCGCTTCGAACGTGCGCCGCTCCGTGAGACCGCTACTCACCGCTTTGGCAAAAAATGTCGGCACCGGCGTGAAATCTTCCGTGCGGCCAGCATCGAGGAAGCCACCCATCGGTGTGCGGGTCTGCTTGTAAGTCGACAGGATGGCGTCCCCGCGCCGGACGTAAGGAGCAAAGTCGCGCAGGGTCGCTGCAACCGCGCAGAATGTGTTCGTTTCCTGCATGATGCCGCCGACTGCGACGCGCACCCGCTAGCTCCCTCGCCCGTCCGCCGCCAGCAGCTCGGCACCGCCCGCTACCACGTCCAGCGCATGTCCAACGGCTTCACAGGTCCGATCGATCTCCTCTTCCGAGTGACTCAGCGAGACGTACCATCGTCCGCCGGGGATGACGCGCACCCCATGCTCGAGCAGAGCTGCGGAGAAACGGGAGTACGGCGCTCGGTCGACCCGCGCGGATGACTCGTAGTCCGTTATGACCGAAGCGTCCGTGAGCCACGCGTAAAACACCGGTCCGGGTCCCTGTACGAGGAGGGGGATCTTTCTCGCAACCGCGGTGCGCCGGATTCCTTCCATCAACCGCTGACCTAGCGCCGTCAGCCGTGCAAACGCAGCGCCATTGTTCCTTCCGAGCTCCTCGAGCGTGGCGAGCGCGGCGGCGACGCCCAGCGGATTCCCGTTGAAGGTCCCGGCGTGGACGACTCGGCCGGAAGTGATGAGATCCATGATCTTGCGGGAGCCGCCGACACAGCTCAGCGGGAATCCGTTCGCGAGAGCTTTGCCGAAGACTGCCAGGTCCGGAGTGACGTTAAGTAGCGCCTGGGCGCCTCCCATGTGGACGCGGAAGCCGGTGATCACCTCGTCGAAAATGAGGACCACGCCGTGCTGGGTGCAGAGCTTGCGCACTTGCGCAAGGTAGCCCGGCGCAGGCATGATCACACCGCTGTTGCACATGATGGGCTCCATTAGGATCGCCGCCACGTCGCGCCCTCGCGTGACCAGAAGGCGTTCCAGTCCCGGTGCGTCGTTCCAGCGCGTCACCAGCACGTGGTCCGTCGCGGTCGGGATCTGGCCTTCGCTTTCGGCCTGCGGGAGGACGTCTGTCTGAGCCGTAGGATGGCTGGACACCAGTTGTTCGTCGAGCCAGCCGTGGTAATGACCGGCGAACCGTACAAGGTTCTTCCGGCGGGTGTAGGCCCTCGCAAGGCGGACGGCAGCCGCCACCGCCTCCGAGCCCGTGCTGCAATAGCGGACCATCTCGATACAGGGAACGGCTGCGGCAAGACGTTCGGCGAGCAGCACCTCTCCTTCGTGTTGGCCGCCGTAGATGAAGCCCTTGGCCGCTGCACGCTGTACCGCCTGCACCACCGAAGGATAGGCGTGCCCGAGAATGACGGGGCCATACCCGCAGGTGTAGTCAACATATTCGTTCCCGTCAGCGTCGGTGAGCCGGCTGCCCTCCGCTCGGGTGAAGAACAGCGGGTAAGGGGACTCGTCCATCTTCACATTACTGCTCACCCCACCCGGCATCACCCGCTGGGCGCGTTCCCACAAGGGGCGTCCGCGCAGATCAGACGTCATGAACGTTCTCCAGGAAATCTTCCGCGAACGCCACCGCGCGCTCGAGAGTGGTGCCGACGATGCGCTCACCATCCTCAAGGGTAGCCAGACGCGCATCGCCAAGCGCGCCGTTTTCTGTCAGCTCTTCAAAGCGGTACGAGGCCTCGGCTCGCGCAGGACCGCGGATCTCGCTGTGTCTGAACGGCAGCGCCTTCAGGCGTCCCTGCGCGAGTCCGTTCTTCCGCACGAGATGAGGCGACAGCGCCAGGGCAATTGATGTTTCGACCTCGCACGCGTGACCATACGATGGAGAGCGGGCGATCCGGGCCGCCTCGTCGCCGGCGAGCCCGAACCATGACAGGGCGGCGATACGGAAGCCTTCGAACCGCAGCCGGCCGAACGTGGTGGCAAGGGGGGCGGTGTTGCCTCCGTGGCCATTCACCACGATCAGGCAGCGCACGTCGTGATGCGCGAGGCTGCTCACCAAGTCGCTCACGATAGCGTCGAGTGTTTCCGCGCGGAGGGTGAGGCTTCCCGTGAACGCCATGTGATGATAGGACACCCCGTAAGGGATCGCAGGCAGAAGGACGACCCGGGGAGCAAGGCGCTGCGCCAGGCGGCGGGCAAGGGCATCGGCGATCGCTGTGTCGACGCTCATCCCGAGGTTTGGACCATGCTGTTCGAGGGAGCCGATCGCGACGACTCCGCCGCGGACCTGCAACCAGATTTTCTTCGCCTCTACAGTCGTAAGATCAGCGAGCGCCAGCACCGACTCGTTCATGATCACTCCCCGATGTCGACGACGAGCGATTTGATCTGCGTCATTTCAAGCAGCGTGTACCTGCCGCCGAGTCGACCGGTGCCGCTTGTCTTGCCCGAGTAGCCCCCAAATGGTGTGTGCGGCTGCCAGTATGCGCTTGATTCGTTGATGTTCACGATGCCCGCCTGGAGATGCTCTGCGATTCGGAACGCTTTACGCAGGTCATGGGTGAACAGGGCAGCCACGAGTCCCGACGGAGCGCTGTTGGCGATGGCGACCGCTTGATCTTCTTCGTCGAAGGACAGCACAGGGGCCACCGGCGCGAAGGTTTCCTCAAGGTTGAACAACATGTCCGGCCCGACGTTGTCGACGACCGTCGCAGGATAGTAGAGGTCGGTCGGCATGCCTTCTTCATGTCGGCCACCGGTCAGAATGCGGGCGCCCTTCTGCAGCGCGTCTTCGACATGGTGGTCCAACTGTCGCGCGGGTCGCTCGTTATTAAGTGGGCCGAGCGTTGTGTCCCGCTTTCGCGGATCTCCGAGGCGGAAGGTCCCCGCAACGTCGAGGAGAACTGCGACGAAATTGTCGTGGATGCTGCGATCGACCAGAATGCGCTCGGTCGAATCGCAAATCTGACCGGCATTGCGGAACGCTCCTCGACCAACGCGCAGGGCGGCCTCTGTCACGTCCGCATCTCCCAGCACGATCGTCGGCGAGTTGCCGCCGAGCTCCAGCAACTGCGGTTTTCCAGCGGCGCGCCGGCTGACGTGGAGTCCGGTCGCCGAGCTGCCGGTGAACCCGATGGCATCGATGCCGGGGTGACCGGCGACCTCGTCCCCGACCTCGGCCCCCTCACCCGTCACCAGGTTGAGTACGCCGTTAGGCACTTCGGCTTCGAGCAGACACTCCATCATGCGGATCGCGCACCCCGCCGTCGTCGGCGCCGGAACCCACACGATGGCGTTACCTCCGGCGAGCCCGGCTGACAAGTACTCGGCCGGGATGGCTAGTGGAAAGTTCCAGGGAGTGATGACCCCGTAGACGCCCCGAGGCTGGCGGATCGTGAAGATGCGTTTCGCCCGGTCGTTGCTGGGGATCACCGCGGACTCCAACCTCGTGATGTCTTCCGCGGCGAGACGGAACATGACCGCGGTGGTGTCCACTTCACCGAGGGCCTCGGCGTGGTAGGGCTTGCCCTGTTCGAGTGTGAGGTACTCAGCGAGATCTTCCCGGCGTCGCTCGATTAGGTCGGCAATGCGGTGGCAGAGCCGGCCTCGCTCAAAGGCGGTCAGCCGAGCGAATGCGGGTTGGGCGGCATGAGCGGCGTTCACCGCGTTGCCGACATCCTCCCTCGACCCACGAGTCACCGTGGCCACTTGCTCTCCTGTCACCGGACTGATCACGTTCATGGTCCGTCCAGAGGCCGAGGGTACCCACCGGCCGTTGATGCACAGTCCTTTCGTCGCCGTCTGCGCGTCCATCTAACGGGCCAGCACTCCGGCAAACCCGCGCGTGATATAGGAGCGGAAGACCAGCGCGAATAGCACGGGTGGAATGATGGATAGCACGAGCGCCGCGAACGAGAGCGCAAAGCTCACGTCGTGGTTGATTGCGGTGGCGACGAGGACGACGGGCACCGTCTTCGACGCCATCGTCCGGGTCAAGAACAGCCCGAAGAGGAATTCGCTGTAGGATCCCATGAAGGCGAACGCCGCGGCCGCGGCGAGGCCCGGCGCAGCCATGGGAACGACGATGCGGGTGAGGGTCCCTAATCGCGAGGAGCCGTCGATCATAGCAGCCTCTTCGATTTCCGGAGGGAAGAAGCCGAAGTATTTCATCAAGAACCACATCGTAAACGGCAGCGTAAAGGCGACATATACCAGGATCAGCGCCGAGCGCGTGTCAAGGAGGCCGAGCCGGTCGATGAGGACAAAAATTGGAATAGCGACGGAGATCGCGGGGATGAGGCGGCTCGTGAGAATGAACGCGTAGGTAATGTCTCGGCCCCGGAAGCGCAGCCGTGCATAAGTGTAGGCGGCCAGGGTGCTGAAGATGACGTTGATCAGCATCACTGCGATGGAGACGATGAAGCTGTTCCGCAGCGCCGGGATCAAGCTCAAGGCCTCGCCGCTTGCCCGCCGGCCGATCTGGTCGCCGGTGTACGTCGCCGGGGGGACCCGTGTGATGATGTAACGGTAGTTGTCGAACGTCGGTTGCTTCGGAATGAAGTGCGGGGGGACGGTAAAGAGTTCCCGATCAAGCTGTAAACTAGAACTGACGAGCCAAAGGATCGGTCCCAGCAGGAATGCCAGCAGGATGAGACCGGCCCCGGAGGCTGCCACGCGGTTCATGAGTATAACTCCTCCGTGCGCAGCAACCGCACATAGATGAGAGCAAGACCGAGGGTGAGGGCCCCGATGACGAAGGCAATGGCCGCGCCCTTGCCCAGGTTGAGGAACCGGAAGATCTCCGCGTACGCAAACCAGGCCAGCATGGTGGTGGCGTCGGCAGGACCGCCCCCGGTGAGCACATAGATGAGGTCGAACGTGACGAAGCCCGCGATCGTCTCGAGGATGAGCAGAAGGAGAATGGTAGGTCGGAGGAAGGGGAGCGTGACGAATCGGAACACCGCCCAGCCTCCACCACCATCGATGTACGCTGCTTCGTAAAGATCCCGGGGGATGACCTGCAGCGTCGCGAGGCACATGATCGCCGCGAGCGGTCCCCACTTCCAGATGTGCGTGAGAACCAATGACAACTGCGCGAGAAGCGGGTTGCCGAGCCAGGAGATGTATTCTGGGAGCACGCCAATGCTCACAAGGAGCGCGTTGAGCGCTCCATAGTTGCCGTTGAAGATCCAGCGCCAGATGATCGCCGCCATGACGGTGGGAATGGCCCACGGGATAAGGATGGCGATGCGTGAGGCACCGGCAAGACGACCGGGGCGGTTCAGGAACAGGCTGACGGCAATCCCGTAGGCGAGGGTGCCGGCAATGATCATCGCTGTGAATCGGAGCGTTGTGAGCAGGGCGCGGACGAAGTAGTAGCTGCCGAACGTCTCTGCGAAATTGCGCAGGCCAACGAAGGGATGCGCCAACGGCTCGGTCAGGATGTTGCGATGCACGCTCAGGTCGAGCGCGAAGAGTAAGGGATAGACGGAGATCAGTGCGACAACGAGCAGCGTCGGGAGGATCGAAAGATAGGGATAAAGTGCTACGGCGCGTCTGGGCCGGGCGCGCGCCCGGCCCAGACGGAGATCCGCTGCCCCACGTTCCTGGATGCCAGCCAACGGCCTATTTCCGCTTCAGTTCATTCCACTTGGCGGCCATGTTCTTGGCTGTCTGATCTGGAGACTGCTGGCCGAGGTATGCCTTCTGTAGTTCCGCCCGCGTGAACACGTCCCACTGCGCAAACCACGGCGTGAGACCCTGCTTCACCTTGGAATAGCGCTGCCCGATCCGCTGGAGCAGCGGGACATCCACCCACTTCCCGAAGCTGAGCAGGATGTCGGTGTCCCTGAAGAGCGGCATCTGTGCAAAGCCCAGCCCGAAGTCGAGCGCCCAGCGGCGTACGACCGGATAGCTGTTGTCTGGCCCGGGTCCGCCGAAGTAGTTCAGGAAGTTCCACGCCGCGTCCAGGGCGTCTTTCCCGCGCTTGGGCACCTGGCTCGACATGGCATAGAAGCGTACGAACCCGACCGTCTGATGGGTGGAGCCCGGCATCAGCGCAATCTTGAAGTTCCCCGCCTCCTTCGACTGCTGCGGGTTGTTAAACGACCAGAGTGCTGATGCCCGGCTAATGCTGTAGACTTGATTGCCCGCCCGCATCGCGTTCCCGGCCTGTACCCCATCCCACTGCAAGGTCTCGGGATCCAACACGCCGGCGCGAAGGGCGTCGCGAACCCACTCGATCGCCTTGATGGTCGCGCTCCCCGGACGGTCGAACACAGGGTTCATGTCCTTGTCAAACAGATCGCCGCCCCTGGAGTAAACCATGGAGATAAACACCTCGATGGAGAACGGCTCCTGCTGGGAGAAGCCGAATCCGATCGGGTACTTCACGAGACCCTTTTCTTTGATCACCTTCGCCTGCTGGAGCAGCTCTTCCCAAGTCGACGGAGGGAGGCTGAACCCCGCCTTCTTCACGATCGCCTCATTGTAGAAGAAGGCCATCGGGTCCGCGTAGTAGGGCAGGCCGTAGATCTTGCCCTTGTAACTCATCCCCTCTACGGCGTACTGCGAAAAGGATTTAGCCATCTCCTTGACCTGCGGGAAATAGTCGTCAAGGGGGGCGATCCACCCTGCCGCCGCCCACTGCTGCAGCCAGTGATCCGAGCTGTAGAGCACGTCAGGCGCATTCGAGCCGCCGACGAAGTTGGCTACGATCGTGTCGGGAAACTGCCCCCAGTTGTAATCAGTGAGACGGACGTTGATGTTGGGATAGCGCTGCTGGAAGCGCTTGATATTTTCCTGAATCGTATCGACCGCAAATGTCCAGACCATGAAGTTAAGCGATACCTGGGGCGCGGCGTGAGCCGCCGGAAGCACGGGGAACAGGCTCACCATCAGGACGAGGACGGCGAGCCAGATCAGCAATCTTCCTTTCATTGGTTTTGCCTCCTCAATTGACTGAACCACGGTCCTGCACTCACTCAGCGCGCGGTTCTCACCCCCCTCGCTGCGCACGCCGCTCGGATGCCGGCCCCAGCGCGCGTGAAATCGCCGCACACGCGTCCACCGCCGCTCGGGCCACGCGTTGCCTGATCGATCGCATTCGGCTCGCAGGTCCAGACACGCTGATGGCTCCGATCACATTGCCGTCAAAACCAAAGATGGGAGCACCGATGCATGTCACTTCGGGCTCGGTCTCGCCGTTGTCCTCCGCGTAGCCTCGCACGCGCGTACGCGCGAGCTCACGCTTCCACGCCGCCCGGGAGGTGATGGTGCGAGGTGTGAGCGCCGGCAGCCCACGCCTGCGGATGGTAGCGTCGATCACAGATTCAGGAAGAAACGCTGCGATGGCTTTACCGAGGGCAGTCGAGTGCACCGGGGAAATGGTGCCGGCCGCTGCCGCCATCCTGAACGAATGCGCGCTCTCCAGCATCTCAAGGTAGACGATCTTCCCCTCCCGCAGCACGCCTAAGTTCACTGTCTCTCCATAGGCGTCCAAGAGCCGGCGCATGTGGGGGACGGAGATTTCAGTGAGAGGGGGATGTTTCCCCGCGAGGTCCCGGTAGCTCAGCCAGTGCGCGCCGAGACGATAAAGGTTGTCCGGGGTTCGATCTACATATCCTCTGCGCTCCAAGGTGCAGAGGAGCCGGAACACGGAGCTTTTCGCAATAGGCAGCCGTTGAGCGACGTCCTGGAGCCGGACTGGGCGACCCGAGTCCCGCAGTGTTTCCAGCACATCGAGCGCGCGATCCACCACATGGACCGCATATCGGTCAAGGTTGCGTGGAAGGCGCCCGCCTCGCATGTTTCAGTGAATGAAACTGACGTTTTGGGATTTCTTAAACAGAACGTACTCGGGGCGGTGCGCGTTGTCAAGCCCAGCAGATGTTGGGCAAGCGAGCGTTACCGCTCGCGCGGCCGCGGAATAAAGGTTTCGACAAATCCGTCGGCAGTGAAACTGATGCTCCGCCCGGCGACCTCGCCTTCGACACGGTAGCGTGCCCGCAGCTGAAGGAAGACGTGGCCTTTGCCCGGAGTGTTGATGATGTCTTTGACTCCAATACGGACGTGCAGGTAATCACCGGCATCGTTCACCGCGCGGTAGGTTAACCGTCCCGGTACCCGCAACCGCACACCTTCCACTAGCGGACCCGGGCGCCATTCTTCCAGCGTCGGCGCGCTTGCCCTCAGCAACCCTAACAGACCCGGCCGCGAATCATGTGTCCCATACAGGCTGACTAGCATCTGCTGCCGTCCCAAGGAAGGATGCCGTATCATACCAGCAAGCAGCGCGTAATCGGCGGTGCTGACAGCGCCCCACTCCCACGTCACCGCCTCCCAGAGGCCCCAGTTGTGGTCGTGGTAGCCTGTTCCGTTGACCGGAAATTGCAGCCGCCCCACTCTGAGCGCCCCGGAGACCTCAGCGCGCAGTACGGGTACCACGTACCCTGAGACGAACGTTCCCGCCCTCCATTCCACCGGCGGAACGTACAGCTGAGCGACAGGCCGCATCTCCAGGTCCAGAGAGAAATCCGGCCGGACCAGGTGAAGCCGGTAGGTCCCGCGTGTCAAAGTGACACGATGCGGCCCGGCTTGTAGTACGCTGCCGTCGAACGGCAGGGCAGTCGCCGCGTGTGCTTCCGTCCAGCGTACGATCCTTTCATCTGGAAGGACCACGGTGACGCCCGCCAGCACCCTTCGACTACGATCTGCAACCATCGAGACATAGCCGTACAAACCATCCGGCGTCGAGAAGTTGAAGTACCACCACTCCGCCCACGAGCGACCCTGCGTGCTGTTTACCGGCCGGTGAAACCGGTCGATCTCCGTCAGGAGCATCAGCGGATCAGGTTTCAGCCATTTCCGGTCGTGCGGTGATTCTTTCCAGGCGGAAGCGGAGATGGCCAGGGCGCTGCGGGATTGCCGCGCGAGGTCTGGCAGATCGGCGCTGGCCTTCGCGGGGTGAATCCCCCTGGGAGTCCGCAGATAGACGAGATTATCCGCGATTTCCGGGGAGACTCCATCGATGACCCCTGCATACCGCGGTCCCAGCAGTACCTGGCGGACCAGAAACCGCGCATTGGGAATCGCCAGGAACATCGCAGTCACGCCTCCGACTTTCAACACGTCCGGATCGATGCCCTCGGGGAGCAGGACCACGTCGCCTCCGGAAATGACATCCTTGTCCTGCGCCTGCCAGTGCAGCGCATCGCCGACGGCCAGCAGTGCCAGCATGACCGCTACACCGACTCCGTAGCCGATCAGCAGCACCAGAGTCCGGCGTGGACGGGTGCCAAGCGACCGGCGAGCGATCAGCGCAGCGGTCGCGGCTTTCATGACAGCAGTCCGTCCCGCATCGTCAGCCGTGTTGAGGCCAGGGCCGCAAGCTCCGGGTTGTGGGTGACGAGCACGATTGCGACTCCTTCCCCGTTAATCCGTTGCAGAAGCCTGCCGATCTGCTGTCCCGTCTGCTGGTCCACTTCGCCGGTCGGCTCGTCAGCCAGCAGGAGGTGAGGGCGGTTGGCCAGCGCCCTTGCGATGGCGGCACGTTGCATCTCGCCTCCGCTGAGCTGGCCCGGGAGGTGCCGCCGCCGATGCGCTAGTCCGACATACGACAGCAGATCCTCGAGGCGCTCGCCTCGTCGTTGCGCCTGCAGGCCGGCTTCCAGCATCGGCAGCAGTACATTTTCTTCTACGGTCAGCATCGGCAGCAGGAAAAACCGCTGAAAGATGAAGCCCACGCGGAGCAGCCTCAGATTGGACAAAGTTCGATCGGTCAAGCGGTGTGTCACATTCCCGAACAGCCGCACCTCCCCGGTCGTGGGTAAATCGACCCCTCCCATGAGATGCAGCAGCGTAGACTTACCGCTGCCAGACGGCCCGGCGATTGATATGAACTCTTCCTGGCGAACCTCCATGGTCACGCCACGCAGGGCTGAGATTGCCGTGCCGTCGAGATGATAGGTCCTAGTGGCCTCTGTGATCTGGACGATCGGCTCGTTCATCAGGATCATTGGATCTCTTGATGCAACGTCGTGGCGATGTTCAATCTGCCGGCCACCCATGCGGGATACAGGCCGCCTATCGTCGCGGTAAGCAGAAGGAGGATCACAGTGCGGATCGCCGCCTGAGGCGTGAGGACAAAGAAGTGCAGATCCTGTGGCAGTCCGGGAGAGCTGCGCAGGATCGCATCGAGCGGCTGGCTTAGCGCTGCGCCGAGCAGCAGGGCCAGCGGCGCGCTCACGACAGCCACGACGGCGCCTTCGAGGAAGACCAGCAGCACCAGTCGCCTGCGGCGCAGTCCCAGCGCGCGGAGAGCGGCCGCTTCACCGAGTCGCTCTCCCACTGCCAGGGTGAGCACCGCTCCGATCAGCAGCACTGCCACGAGGACGCTGACGGCGCTGAGGATCGCCGCAAAGTGGTTGAAATAAGTGAGCTGCCCGCGCACACGGCTGACCAGATCCGGAATCGAAAACGCATCCAGGGCGGGGAATGTTGTCTCAATCCACTGCACAACGGCATCCGGTCCGGCGCCGTCTTTGAGCTTCACGACAATGAACGATGCCTGCCCCTGCCGCAGCTCGAGAAGAGCCGCAAGTTCCTCAAATGGCAACGCGAGCGTCCGTTGCGACCGCAAGTCAAAGACGTATTCTCCGAGAGCATCCACCGTGGCTACAGACGTACGCTCCGCTGTTCCAATCTGCGGGTTCACTGAAGTGGCCAGGCGTACCACGTCCCCTGGTCCGATCTGCAGGGCGTGGGCCAGTTCGGGATTGATGATGAGGCCCCGGCCGGGAATGCCGTGCGTAATGCTGACTACCCCGGCGAGCTCAGGCTTTAATCCCAGCGCAAATGCGGTTGCACGGTCGTGCGGTGTCAATACGTAGATATTGGTGGCCAGCACAGGCGCCGCCCACGCCACGCTTGGATGCGCGGCAATGGATACGGCAGTCTGGGCCGCTGCGGGCATGAGTGCCTCGGCTTCAAATGGGAGCGTTCCGCGCAACACCACGCGGACCTCGTAGCCCAGCCGACCGAGCACCGCTTCAAAACTCGTCTCTAGACCTTCTGCCAGCATCGACATGTTGAAGAGCAGCGCACCGGCAATGGAAACGCCGGCGATCAGCAGCACCGTGCGCGACGCGGAGCGACGGAGATTCTTCCAGGCTAGAAACGAGACCACGCCTATCGGCCCACCTGCTCCAGCGGATGCTGGCGGAGCAGGCGCACGCTGACCGCCGCGCCCGCTGCCAGTCCAAGCAGCACGGCCAGAGCGGCGACGATCCACAGGGCTTGGGGCGTAATGACAGCAAATCGCAGGTGCGTGTGAAAGAGCGGCTGATAGTAGGCGTTGATTCCCCACGCGAGCACGGCGCCAAGAGCCAGACCAACAGCGGTCCCGGCGATCGCCGCTCCCGCCGCGATCCCCAGCACCGTGAACGCGATCGTCTCTTTGGCGATTCCCACAATACGCAGGGCACCGATCTCCTTCCGCATCTCGGTGAACTTAAGCGCCATGATCGTGATCAAGAAGATGCCGCTGGCCAGAAGTGTGATCAGGGCGATGGCGCGGTGGAACTGGGTGATGACGCGAAATGTGCGCGACGTGATCCGGGCCAGATCGGCGGCGGTGTACGCGTCGTAGCCGCGTCCGAGGGCATTCAGGTCATCTCGCAGCCATGACGCCCGCGTGGGATCAAGGAGACGCACGACAATCCGATCGACCGTGTCGGGTTGCTGCAGCAGCGATTGGAGGTCGGGAAGGTGGAAGCGAATGACCAAGTCACCGCGGGCCACATCCGCCGGATGCTCGGGAGGACTCCACACCATCGTCACCCGCGCCCGCCGCGACTGCGCCATCGACGGATCTGCGCTGACCTCAATCACGTCTCCGACGCTTAGGCCAAGCCGTTCGGCTGTGCGGCGGGAGAGCCCAATTTCAAACAGCGGTTGGTCTGGTGAGCGTCCTGCAGTAGCCGTGGGAACCAGCGATAGGACAAGGACAGCCAGCAGAATGAGGCGAGGGCGAGGAACTTGCATTCGCCCTCATCCTAGCACCCTATCACAACTGGCTCCAGCTCCAAACAAAAGGGCCGTCGCGAAACGGCCCTTTTGTCCTGAGTCTCACTACAATGTGTACTCAGGTCCCCATAATCTTTCGGCCTGCCTTACGCCTTCTCACGCGACCGCGTCCACCAGGCGACTTAGCGGCACGCTTCTTGGCTGCAGTCATTCTACCGCCTCTGCTTTTCTTTGCCATTTTGAAATCCCTCCTTCTTCATGTATTTCCCCCATCACGATACGCCACAAGCAACCCATCCCGAATCGGAACAATCGAGGAGATCCATCCCGGATCTGATGAGATCATCCGAGTGAGATCTCGAACACCCTGAGTCGTCGCCGAGCGGTCGGCATCGTCGAAAATGCGTCCCTGCCAGAACATGTTGTCCACGATAAGCACGCCACCCGGACGGAGTTTCTCCGTGATCACCGGCAGAGACTTCGGATACGCTTCCTTATCGATGTCATTGAAGATCAGGTCGAAGGGGCCTTCGACGCGCGAGAGCGTTTCGACAGCCTCACCGACGTGGTACTGTACGACATCCTCAAACCCTAACGTGTTGAGATGTTTGCGGGCGCGGCGCGAGAGTTCTTCGTCCCAGACAACATGGAACACAGTCCCGCCACCGTTCTCCTGGACCGCCCGCGCGAACCACGCCGTAGAATAACCGAAACCGGATCCCATCTCAAAGACGCGGCGGGCGCGGATCAGCCGGGCCAGCAGATAACAGAAGTTTCCTGCAGCTGGGCCCACGATGGGGAAACGGGTCTCACGCGCGTACGCTTCCATCGCCTGCATCTCCGCAGGTCGAGGAGGCACGCGTGTGTCGAGGTATTGCCTGAGCTGCGGGGCGAGCAATTCCCACACCATCGGAGACCTCTCAGCGACTCCTTCGTCTGCCACCTTTTCGCCTGGGGACCTTCGCACCTTTCTTCCGCGCTTCGGACAGTCCGATCGCGATGGCCTGCTTCCTGCTTTTCACCCGCTTCCCACTGCGTCCACTGCGAAGGGTCCCTCTCTTACGTCGGCGCATCGCCGATTCCACGTGCTTCTGTGCCGATTCTCCGTATCTGGCCATCGATGACCCCCTTCTGGCCTTCCGGGCCAGTAAACCGGCGTCCTTCTTCCACGAATGTTGCGCCGCCCGCGGAGACCGCGGGCGGTCGCATTTAGACTGGCGCTTGCTTCCCGGAGAAAGGGGTAAAAAGCGCTCACGGTTAGCAGTAATATGTTAGTGTCGGAGGTGAGCTCGGGACCATGACTGACACCGTCGCCGCGGCGAGTCTGGCTGTCTTAGCAGCGTTTGCCTTCATCGCGCTCCTCGTAGTTCTTCCACTGATCCGAGATGTGCGACGCGCTGTCTCCCGGATTGACGCCGCGCTGGCTCGCTACGAGCAGGACATAGGCCCGCTGCTCGCCCAGGCGCGTCTCACCCTCGTGGAAATGCAGCGCGGGGCTGCAAAGGTGCAGTCGATTACCGGGCGACTGGATCGCGTGGTGCAACTCCTCGACCAGGCCGACCGAGTGCTCTCGGGAGTTCGCGTTACCGTAGGTCGAAGTGTGACGCCGCCTGTGGCAACCGCGGCGGCGGTGCTCGCAGGTGTCGGTCAGGCCATCCGATACCTGTTCGGTTCGAAACCGGGCGATGGAGACCACGATGAAGGGGAATGGAACCACACTCCACCTGTAGGAGGGACGAGAAATGGCTGAGAAGTCAGAGTTCAGTGCCGGATTGCTCATCGGTGGGCTCATTGGTCTCGGATTGGGGTTGCTCTTCGCGCCCAAGCCGGGAAGTGAGACCCGTGAGGAGCTTCGTGTCAAGGCCGATGAGATGGGAGGGCGCCTGAAAGATACGGCGCAGGATGTCTCGGAGCGGGTCCGGTCCCGCATGCGTGAGGGCGCCGGCGAGATCGCCACGAAGGTGAAAGACTCGGTTGGCGAGACATCCCACAAACTGCGTGGGGCCTACGAGCGCGGTCGTGACGCGATGCAGCAAAAGCGTAAGGATATGCTGGATACGCTCGAATCGAATGAGGAGAACTAGGTTCGTAGTACCTGCCTTCAGAAACTGCCCGTTGGCTCTGCCACCGGGCAGTTTCCTTTTGGGATGAGCGCTGAGTAACGATGCCGCACGCCAAGGATCGGATCAGGCCAATTGCGATTTGTATCTTCTCTCACGACGGCTGTATCCTGGTGGCGGAGGGCGTTGACCCGGTGAAGCGTGAACGATTCTATCGCCCGATCGGCGGTGCGATTGAGTTTGGCGAACGGGGAGCAGAGACGCTGATCCGTGAGATCCAGGAAGAACTCAAGGCCGAAATCAGCAGCCTTCGCTACCTCGGCGCGGTAGAGAACATCTTCACGTACAATGGCCAGCCGGGTCACGAGATCGTCCTGGTCTACGACGGAGCGTTCGTCGATCTGTCCCTCTACGACCGGTCGGAACTCGAGGGACTCGAGCATGACGGGTCCACTTTTAAGGCCGTGTGGAAGTCTATAGGGCAGATGCAGGAGGAAGGCGTGCCCGTCTATCCCAGCGGCCTCGCGGAGATGCTCGCCGCAGCGAAGGATCGGAGCAGATGATCCGCAAAGTTGGCGGCAAGTACGTCTGTAAGCTCTATATCGATATTCTCAAATTCGCTGTAATCGCATAACCTACACCCACCTTAACATGGCTGAAGTGCCCACTACGATCGCTCCAATATATTGACAAACATCGATCTATCGTCTAGCGTGTAGGAGGGACATCCAATGACCACCAGGGCGCTTCCGCTCACCAGGAGTTGCTGCGACGTCGACTGTATGTCGGAGGTCGCCAGCACGAAGTTCGACGAAGCTGCAATCAGCCAGCGATCCGGCCAGTTCAACGCGCTCGGCGACGAGATCAGGCTCAAGATCCTCCAACTGCTCGCGCGGCACGAAGCACTATGCGTGTGCGAGATCCAGGAGGCCTTCGACGTGGGGCAGCCGACGATCTCCCACCACTTGAAACTCCTTCGCGACGCGGATCTTGTCGACGTGGAGCGGCGCGGGACGTGGGCGTACTACTCCCTTCGCAGAGACACCCTCAAAGCGCTGATGCAAGAGCTCGTCACGGTGTTGTGAGTGTGATCCGATGATCCGACTGCGCTCGGCCCAGCCGGGAGATCTTTCAGCCGTTGAACGCCTGCTCACTGACGTCGATCTCACCACGGCCGGTGTGGCGGACCATGTGGATGGATTCATCGTTGCCGAGGATGCTGCATCGATCGTGGGGTGCGCCGGGCTCGAGACGTATGGGGCCGGAGGGCTGCTGCGTTCAGTCGCAGTGCGACCAGACCATCGGAGCAACGCCGTTGGGCGGCAGCTCGTGGAACGCGCGCTCGACCGCGCGCGAGAATCCGGCGTGCAGGTGGTCTATCTGCTGACCAACACCGCCGCCGACTACTTCAAACGCATCGGCTTCGAGTCAATCCAACGCGATCAGGTTGATTCCGCAGTGCAGCAATCTCAAGAATTCTCAACTGAATCCTGTGATTCCGCAACGGCCATGCGCCTCATGCTTGGGCTGGCCCTGGGGCCAGGGGGGAGCAATCGATGATTTACACTGACCAGATCAAGCGTGTCGTCCGGGAGCATTATGCCCAGAGCCTGCAGACCGGGTGTTGTGGCGCCGGATCTGCCTGCTGTGGAATCGAGCCGGCGGGAGATTTGGCGCTCGAGGGCCCGGCCCTGGGCTGCGGGACGCCGCTCGGCTACGCGGAGTTGAGAGCGGGCGAGACGGTTCTTGACCTGGGCTCCGGTGCCGGACGCGAGGTGCTGATGGCGGCGCGAGAGGTAGGACCGGACGGACACGCCATCGGTGTCGACATGACCCCGGAGATGATCGCGACGGCACGAGAGAACGCTCGACGCAACAACCTATCGAACGCCGAGTTCAGACTGGGAGAGATCGAACAGCTCCCGATTGCCACCGGCAGCGCCGATGTCGTCATCAGTAACTGCGTGATCAATCTCGTGCCTGACAAGAACAGGGCGTTCGCCGAAGCTTTCCGGGCGCTCAAGCCCGGCGGCTGGCTCATCGTCTCTGACATGGTCACACACGGCGTGTTGCCGGACGCGATGCGTTCAGATCTCACCGCGTGGGCCGGCTGCGTGGCAGGCGCCGTCGATGTGCAGGAGTACACGGCGGTGATCGAGCGCGCAGGCTTCCGCGATACCGAAATCCTCGCCCGGACCGATGCGGCTCCGGGGCAGGTATTCAGCGTCACCGTTCGCGCCCGGAAACCGCGGAGTTAATCGAGAAGGCGGATAAGCAAGACGGTCTCGCCGCGGCCCACGGCGCCGAGTTTTGCCACAACGGTCTTACCGTCTGGGCCGAACTCAAAATCGGCAGCCACCGTGCCCGGCCGGAACTCAGGTGCGGACGGATCGTTGAATCGTGTCAGGCGCTGCCTGCCCGACCCGTCATCGTTCATGATCCAATAATCTAACTTCAGATCCCGCGGGTCTTTGCGCTGCGCGACGCCTTCACTGCTCGCCCAGACAATCCGCTTGCCGTCGGCGGTGAACTGCGCATGTTCATCCCACTCATGGTTGCGTGTCAGCTGCGTCAGGCGGCTGGTGGCCAGGTCGAACGCATAGATTTCTAGATCGAAGTAGTCGCCGCGCCGCGGCGCGCCGGAAAACAGGATGTGCCGATCATCGGGCGAGAATCCATGCGTCTCGTACAACTGGAGATCTCCGGGCCGCAGCGCCCTGGTACGCGCCGGGGACGGTCCGGCTTCCGTGAGGACGATGTCGACGATCTTGATGGCCCACTGACCGCCGAGTCCCCGGACCGACGGGTCCACGATTTCGCTCCAGAGCAACAGGCGTCCGTCATGCGAAAAGTGCGGGTGCAGCACGCCGCCGCCTGCCTTGACGCGAGTGACGCGCCAGACGTGAGTGCCATCGGCCTTCATCAGCCAGATGTCGTTGTTGATGCCGAGGCCTGGAGTGCCGGTGTAACTCTCCATGGGCCTGCGACTGCCTGCGAGCGCCGGATCGTGCGCCTGGAACACCAGGTATTCGCCGGATGGATGCCAGGCGGGATTCCCGCGATGCGAGCGCGGAAGGCCGGAGCGCCCGCAGGTGAGGCACTGCTCGTTTGAACCATCAGGATGGATCGTGTAGATCTCGAAGGTCCCGGTGCTGCTCTTCCGGTCGAAGGCGATCAGGTTGCGAGCATGTGACCATGCGACGCGGCCGCCGTCCTCGACGAGAATCTCCACCTGGACGGCTGGTGCAGCGGACCCGAGTGCCCCCGCAATCAGGGCTGTTGCCAGCGACAGCGCGAGGACTGCGAATCGCATCATGATACATATGCCCGATAACCATCGCTCGCGGCCGGAGTAAAGCGATCCTAGCGCTGGCAGAAAAGGCAAAAGTAGGTCGTGCGGCCTGCGATGCGCGCAACGCGAAGCGGCCGGCCGCATCGAGGGCAGCGCCCGGTGCGATCACGCGCATCAAGAAACCGGCCGACTGGGCGCCCGTAGCGCGACAGTCTCACCACAGCCTGGCGCAAGACCCGGCGGATCGCGAGATGCAGACGAGTGATTTGGTGGGTACGGAGCGTGGTCGCTCCTCGCGCCGGATGAAGGCGCGCCTGCCATAGGATCTCGTCGGCATAGATGTTGCCAATACCGGCAATGAGATCCTGACGGAGGAGCAGCGATTTCAATGTCCCGCGCCGGTCCCGCAAGATCATCCGGAACTTTCTGAGGGTGAACTCCGGTTCCAGCGGTTCGATCCCCATGTGAAGCAGCCCGGGGAAGCGTGACAACTCGTCCGGTGTCAGAAGATCCATGTGACCAAAGCGTCGCTGGTCGGTGAAACGCAGCTGGCCGCGATCGAGGTGGAAGACGATACGCGTGTGGCGGTCCACCGGATCGTCTGGCTGTGCGATCACAAAGTCACCCGTCATCCGCAGGTGCGCGACCAGCGTGAGATCGCCTTCCAGCGTGATGAGCAGGTACTTGCCTCGCCGCCCGATGTCGTGGACATGACGTCCCCGCAGCAGGCGGGCAAAGGCGGGTGGATCGGGAAAGCGCACGGTCGAGGGGGTGATGAGGTGGACGCGGCGGATACGCCGCCCGCGCAGATGACGCCGGAGCCTGCGCGCGACGGTTTCGACGTCAGGAAGCTCTGGCATTGGTGGGCGCGACCTACATCCAGCGGTGGCGGCCCGAGTAGATCGTGACGACCGGTCCTCTCGGATGACGGTGCCGGTAGGCACGGAATCGAGCCAGAAGTCGCCTGTACCTCGCATCTGAAGACCTGAGCTTCTGGTGCGGGATGTCCAGGAGGTATTGTTCTACCTTCCACGCGTTTCGTTTCGAGAACCGCCAGTCGTAGTTCCCGAGCTTGCGCAGGTCCACGAGCTGGTACCCCCTGATGCGACCGGTGAAATCGACGTACGGGTCGAAGTAGCTCCAGACGAGATGACGAATGGATTGAAAGACGGGTTTCCGACCATGCAGGCCAGCATCGCGGGAACGCCCAATTGCGCCCCACCGTCGTCCACGGCGAAAAACATAAATGACGTGATCGATCCCGTCCTGCGATTCGAAACTCACCACCAGGGGGGGATAGCCATGCTGTTCAAGAATCACGGCGGCCGCAAGCGTGGCCTCGAGGCAATGCGCCTGCGCTCGCCGCACCACTTCGCGGAATGAGCGAAGTGTCTCCCCCTTGCGTTCCCAGTTGTAGCGTAGTGAACGCAGCCAACGTTGGACGCGCTCGGGTGTCCGGTTGCGCCGGATCGTCGACCATTCGCGTCGTGTGAACGCCGTGCGGGGCGGGGGACGGCGCGAACTCATGGCCCGTGTTATTCGCAGCATCGAAGATGAAGCCTCCAGGAGACCACCATGGACGTGCTACGGCACGATCGAAGCAAGACCGGACTGCCCGATCGTCCTGAGTATTTCTCCGGCACGGTGCGGACGCAGAACTTGCGCCGGCCGTCAGCAGAGGGTGAGGCGGAACTGATCGCCGTGTTCTTTGACGCCGGTGCCCGGACGATTCCACATGCGCATGCAAATGACCAGGTGCTCTACTTTGTCGAGGGGGAAGGCATCGTCGCGACTGAACAAACGCGGCGAATCCTGCGTGTCGGTGAGATCGCCGTGATCCCGGGCGGGGTCTGGCACTGGCACGGCGCCACGAAAGCCACGCCGGCATGCCACATCTCCATCAAAGCCGTCGGTCCGACGAATTGGGACCTGCCGAAGAAGAACTGGAACGAGTACTGACTAGAGCGGCTCGAAGAATCGTGGCGGCAACGCAGCGGTAGACGCTTGGGGGTGGAAAATGGTGGCCAGGATTTCAAGACCGGTGACAATCCTCGGTCCAGGCCGGTTGAAGTATGATGTCGCGTCCGTGAGGTACACCTGCTTGTCCTGGACTGCCGGCAGCCGGTGCCATTCTGGCCGATCAGTCAGCAGGTGAATTTCTTCGCGCGTGCGGGCAACATCAAACCCGCATGGCATGATGATGAGAGTCTCCGGCGCGGCGGCCACCACGTCCTCCCACGACGCCATGAATGAAGGTTCCCGTGTCTTGCCGAGCACGTCACGGCCTCCGGCAATAGCGACCATTTCCGGGACCCAGTGTCCCGCGACATAGAGCGGCTCCAGCCACTCGATGCACGCGACGCGTCGCTTCGGGAGGCCTGCGACGGAATCCCACACGCGATCGATCCGGTCACGCAGATCCCCCTCGATCGCGTCTGCGCGGGCGCGGTGTCCCGTGAGTTCTCCTACCAGCAGCAGGTTCTCGAGAATGTCGAGCAGGCCGAGCGGTTCCAGGGAGACGATCTTTGTCTCAGCATCCAGCACCTTCGCGGCCTGTTTGACGAGCGTATAGGACGGGGCGCACACCGAGCAGAGCTCTTGCGTCAGGATCAGTTCTGGTCGGAGCTCGGCGAGCTGCTCGGCGTCCAAGTGGTACACGCTGTTGCCGCGATGCACCGCGTGCCTGATGCGGGCCTCTATCTCGCCGCTCGGCAGTGTGGAGGTGACGATCGCCTGGCTGAGGACCGGCGTTCCGGCAATCTGCGGGGGATAATCGCAGTCGTGGGAGATTCCGACCAGATCCTCGGCAAGACCGAGGGCACACACCATCTCGGTCGCGCTGGGAAGCAGCGATGCGATACGCATGATATCTCCATATTAACAGGGGCCTGCGTTTCCGCAGGCCCCCTGGGCGCGACGTGCGTTCGTTACGAGTAGAGATTCAGCGGATGGCGCTTGAGCGAAGAGCCCAAATTGCGCTTCAACTGATCGAAGATCTCGAGGTCGAATTGGCCCACGAACGTGATCGCTGTGCCTGCCCGTCCCATGCGCGCGGTGCGGCCGACCCGGTGAATGTACGTCTCAACATCTTCAGGCATGTCGAAGTTGATGACGTGGGAAATCTCCGGCAGGTCGAGCCCGCGTGAAGCCAGGTTCGTCGCGATGAGAATCGGTGTGCGTTTCTCTTCAAACGCCCGCAGCGCCTGCAGGCGCGCCCCCTGGCGCATGCCGCCGTGCAGCACGCCGACGCGCCGGTCAGATCTCAGCGCCCTGGCCAGGCGGTCGGCCCGGTGCTTCGTGCGACGGAACACCAACGCCGAATCAATCTCTTCCTTATTGAGCAGACTCCGGAGGGCTCTAACTTTGTCTTCTTCTGCGACCTCCAGATAGAACTGCTCGACCGTTTCAACTGTCGGCGTCGGTGTCGCGATGCGCACCCAGACCGGGTCGCGCATCTGCTGCTTCGCGATCGCGTGGATCGCGGTCGGCATCGTGGCGGAGAACAGCGCCGTCTGCCGGCTCGACGGGGTCTGGCTCAGGATGCGAGAGACATCTGGCAGAAAGCCCATATCCAGCATGCGATCCCCTTCATCCAGGATGACCATGGTTGCTCCGCCGAGCTTGACCGTGCCCCGCTGGACATGATCCAGCAGCCGGCCGGGAGTGGCCACGGCGATCTGCGGGTACCGGCGCAGTTCTGCGAACTGACGCTCGATGGACTGCCCGCCGAACAGTGTGACCACCCTGAACCCAGACTCGCGACCTAGTGCGCGAATCTCGTCAGTGACCTGAATCGCCAGCTCGCGTGTGGGCACGAGCACGAGACCCTGAAGGGTCCGGACGGTGGCATTGAGCCGTTCCACGAGGGGAATGGCAAACGCACCGGTCTTGCCGGATCCCGTCTGAGCCTGGCCCACCACGTCTTTGCCAGAGATCATCACTGGGATGACGCGGGTCTGGATTGGTGTGGGTTGCGTCCACCCGAGCGCGCGGATTGCCCGCTTCGTCTCGGGGCGGAATGCGAGTCCACCAAACGTGGGCTCGACTTGTGTTGCTAATTGCATACAAATAGCCTCCTTCGAGTCCGGTTCAAACCGGACCGTGAGTTAGTTCCGGCATTTGCGTGTGTCTCGCCGCAACCAACCCACCACGAAGAAGGCTCGCGATACACAACGCGAGGGATGCCACGTCGGCATCCCTCGCAGAACGCTCTATGACGGTTGTTTGGAGTATAGCAGAATTAGCCGCTTCAGTCAAAACAGAGAGACACAGACTCAGCGTCTGCCACGCCCGCCTCCGCCGCCACCACGTTTGCCGCCTCGACCGCCACCACCGTAGCCACCACCGCCACCATAGCCACCGCCGTTACGTCCACCACCACCGCCGCCGCCGCCGTAACCACCCTTGCCGTAGCCACCGCCGCCCCGGTCACCGCCGCGGCCACCACCTCGATCGTCTCGAGGCCTCGCCTCGTTGACCATCAGCGTCCGGCCCTTGTGCTCCTTACCGTTCATCGCTTGGATGGCTTCCGCGGCCTTCTCCTCCGGTACGTCCACGAACCCGAATCCTCGATCCGCAATGAGCCGTGTCTGCGCCACGGGTCCCCAGGCTTGAAATAGATCGCGGAGCTCCTGCTCCGTGACGTCGTACGACAAGTTGCCAACGTAGAGACTCTTGGTACCCATCAGCTCACTCCTGTCTTTGAGGGATCTGCATCAACGGCTATCATAATGGCGATCCTCAGGATGTGACATTGGCTCGCTTCTGCAGCGAGTGTAACAGTCTCGCTGCCCGCGGCATCGATGGCGAGGGATTGCGATACGCGTAATGGATGAGGCGTCTTGCGCGAGCGCCACGATACGTCAGCATGTACCGTCCCTTGGGGCGTCGAGTCATGGTGCCGGCGGGGAGGTCGGCGTACCGAGACAATGCATCGCTCAGCCGGAAGAGGAATCCCTCGGTTCCAATCAGCGCCAAGGTTCGGACAGATGCGAGGATTGTCGGCGTGACTCTGCCCCCGAAGGGAGGCGTTTGATGCCCGCCTTCGAGGTAGCCTCGGACGAAATGCGGCAATAGGGAGCTTGGGATCAACGCGATCGAGGCCGAGCCGTCTTCTTCACCGGCCCCCGGCGCCCCCCACTGAACGAGGAATTTGCCAAACTCGCGATCCCGGATGTAACCTTGGAGCCCGTTTAGGTTGCTGCGGCACAGCTCCCAGTGAAGCCGACAGTCAAGGAACTCTTCGCCAATCCGGTGCACATGGTCGAGATCTCGCGGATCGATGTCGAGCACGAGGGCAGGGACTGATCGCTGCGCGTAGACACGGCCCGAGGCAGAAATGTAACCCAGCCAGTACAGCTGGGCCGCGCTTGGCCGCTCCAGAAACGTGGAAGCAGGTTGAGAAGGGAGACTCATCCATTAATTCTATCATAGTCCTCCGCGGACTCATACTGGCGATGCGAAACGGGCCAGGCTGAAGAGATCGATGTCATGTCGTGTGTGATCATATTCAGCCAGCTCTGCAAGAATTTCTCCGACCACAGACGAGAACTTGAACCCGTGGCCGGAGAAACCGCAGGCAATCGTCACGGCAGAGTGGTCCGGATGACGGTCGATGATAAAGTGATAGTCGGGCGTGTTGGTGTACATGCAGGTGGCCGTGTGCAGCAGTTCACCATTTGCGTCGGGAATGTGGCGCGCCAGCAGGGCGCGAATTCGCTGGATCTCGTCCTCGCTTACCTCCCGTTTGATCGTCTCCGGAGTGCACAGATCGCCGCTGTGATGGTGAGCGATCTTGACGCCTTCTCCGCGGAGGGCTGGAAAGCCATAGAAGAATCGGCCCTGCGTGTACTCGTAGATGTAGATCGGGAAACGGTCCGGCGTAAATAGCCCGTCCTGACGGGGCCGGAACCAGTACATGACGTTGCGCTCGACCTCCAGCGGTACCCCCCGCTGTTGCAACATCTGGCCGGCCCAGGGGCCGGCGGTAATGATCAAATGGCCTGCGGTATAGGTGCCGCGGGACGTGGTCACCTCCACGCCGTCGCCGAGAACCCGCCATCGCTGCACAGGTTCTTCAAAGTGCAAGATTGCGCCGGCCCGCGCTGCTTGTGTGAGATGCGCGCGGATGCAGTCCTCGGGGAACAGGGCACCGGCGCGCCGCTCCCACACGGCTACCGTCGACTCGTCTGTGGCGAATTGCGGAAAGCGGTGTTTCAGGTCCGCACTGGACAGGAGTTCGTAAGGCAGATGGTGCTGCCGTGCGCTCGCGAGCGTGCCTTGGACCAACTCACCGCCATCCGGGCCGATCATCAATCCGCCCGTCAAAACAAGAAGACGAGAGCCGGCCTGTTGCTGGAGCGCATCCCATAGCTCGTATGCCCGCTGGAGCAGCGGCACGTAGCGGGGGTCTTCGAAGTACGCTTCCCGGATGATGCGGGAGTGCCCGTGAGAGGCGCCACGGTCATGGGCCGGCGTAAATTGCTCGAGGCCGAGGACCCGGCGTCCCCGCCGCGCGAGGTGATAGGCAGTCGCGCTGCCCATTGCGCCGAGTCCAAGAACGACTACGTCGAACTGTGCCATCGGGCTCCACCTGCGGATTCGATTCGCTTCACGACGGTTCCTGGGATATCATAGACTGCAATGGCACAGACAAAGATGGCGAACCGCCAGCCCGCACGTCGGCCCGCGTCTGGAAAACTTCGCACGATTCTCGAGGATGTCGGCACACCGCCCGCAGCGGCGTTCGTCCCTGCGCCATTCCAGGAGGCGGCGCTCGTGGCCGTACGCACGGGTGATGTGTTGGTGTCCGCGCCCACGGGAAGCGGGAAGACGTGGATCGCCGAGCAGGCGATGTCTGAACTGCTTGCGGCCGGCGGCACGGCCTGGTACACCACGCCGCTGAAGGCCCTCTCGAACCAGAAGTATCATCGCTTTTCCGGGATCTACGGCGTCGAATCAGTCGGACTCTTGACCGGTGAACGGAAGATCAACGGCCAGGCCCCGATCGTCGTGGCCACGACAGAGATTCTGCGCAATGCCCTCTACGGAGACGCGATGACGCCGAACCTCATCGTGCTCGATGAGGCGCATTACCTGTCAGACCCGGAGCGCGGAACGGCGTGGGAAGAGATCTTACTGCTTGCACCTGCGCGCTCCCGCCTGCTGCTATTGTCCGCCACCTTCCCGAATGCCAATTCTGTCGCGGCATGGCTGGAAGAGGTCCGTGGCACCAAGCCGCAGATCATTGCCGAGCACACGCGTCCGGTCCCGCTGCGCTACATCATGTCCGACGCGCGCGGCCGGCTGATTCCCCCCGATGCGGTTGGCCATCTGCAGTCAGGCAATCGTGCGTCGTCCTGGCTCCCCAATCTCATGCGTGATCTCGAGCATTACAGTCTCCTGCCGGTGATCCTGTTCTTCCCGGCGCGAAGGCAATGCGATGAAGCCGCTCGCGACCTCGCATCGCTCCGCGCATTCGGTCCCGAACTTCGGGCCGCGGCGCTCGGGCGATGGGAGCGGGAGTTTCCGTACCTGAAACAGCATGCGTTTCGCACCGCGTTGATCGATTCGGGGGTTGCGCCACATCACGCCGGGCATACCACCGCGTGGCGGCTCGCGATCGAAGACCTGCTGGGCCGAGGCCTTGTGCGCGCGGTGTGCGCGACGACGACGCTGGCCAGCGGGCTGGACGTGCCGGCGCGGACGGTCGCACTCTCGACGCTTGTGCGGAACAGTCCCGAGGGTCCGGTGGTGCTCACGGCAACGGAGTTCCACCAGATGAGTGGGCGCGCGGGCCGGCGCGGAAAAGATACGATCGGCATCGTCGTGCTGCCGGCCGCCTCGCGCGAGGAAGCCCGCGAGGGGCTGGCGCTGATCGACGCGGAACCGGATCCCGTCACCTCGTCGTTCACACCGGGCTACGTGCAGGTCCTTAACCTCCTCAGACGCAGCACGCTCCAGGACGCCCTGCGCGAACTCAACCGATCGCTCGCGGCTTTCGAGCGGCGTGCCGAGGTCATGCGGCTGCGCGACGCCATCGCGTCGATTCCACCCGATGAACTTGTCGAACGGCCCTGTGATGACCGGCTGTTCACGCGCGGCAGGTACGAGCGCATGCTCGACCGGCTGCGCCGGCTGCAAAAGCAGGGGCGCTCCTCAGACGTAGAGGTAGCGGCGCTGAAGGAAGAGATTGAGGCGTGGCCCTGTACCACGTGTCCGGTCGAAGATCGGTGTCTGGCGACGATCGAAGACCTGCGCGCTCGAGAGCATCGTCGCTCCTCTCTCCGGCAGGCGCTCCATAAGATTGAAGGAGCCCTCACCGACGAGTTCAATCGACGCGCGTCGGTGCTCAAACGACTGGGATATCTGGATGAGTCGTATCGACTCACCGCTGAGGGAATGTGGGCGGCAGAGCTGCGGCATCCTCGAGCGCTGGTCCTCTCCGAGATCGTGCGGCGGAGCATGGTCGGCGGCTCGACGGCAGCCTGGGCGGCCGTCGCTGGGGCGCTTGGCACGGAGCGCGCGCCTTATCGAGGCGGAGAAGCCGGGCTTAGTGCGATAGGAAGGCTTGTTCGAGAGCTCGCGGATCTCGAACGCCAGCACGCGCTTGATCCCGGCGAGGCGTTGAAGCAGTTCGAGCCGGAGTGGGATCCTGCGTCCCGTCGCCGTATCCCGTCACCTGCGGACCGGCGCGCGGATGCCGTTGTGGCTTGGATGCGCGGCGCCGACTGGAGCACACTTCTGAAAGAGAGTCAGTCTGAGGAAGGCGATCTCCAGCGGATCATGTTGCAGGCGGCCGAGGTGTTGATGCAGTTGGAGGGCCTGCCGTTCCCCGACGTCCGCGCCGCAGCGCGCGATGCGAGACTGCGCCTGTTGAGGGCGCCGGTCATCTAAGACGAAACTGCGGGAGAAGGGGATCAGGGGATAAAGGGATAACGAGAACAGCCGTTACCGTATCCCCTTATCCCTTATCCCATATCCCGTAGTTGAGGGTCGTGTGCGTTTCTGTCCCGTTTGTGAGAGTGAGATGTCTCCCCGCTTCGCCAGTGAGTGCGAGCCGCCGGTGGCGTGGGCGTGTCCGAATTGCGGATTGCTGCAACTCGAAAGCGGCGGACGCCCGTTTACGACCGAGGAGCAGATGGCGATCCATGCGATGGCGCCAGTCGTTCCTGCCGGCCGTCACGCGCGAGGGGCGCGCCCCTCCGATGCGGCAGCACAGGCACGTGAGGTTCTCGAAGCGTTCGGAATGGAGATTCCGGTTGACGTAGAGGCAATCGCCGAACGGCTGGGTTATCCCGTCCGCTGGCGCGCGATGCCCGAAGGGTATCGCGGAGGGATCGAGGGCGATGCCGGTCACCGCGTCCTCGTGTTGAATCGCGATCATCCCTACCGGTCCGATGCGGAGCGCCGTTGGGTGCTGGCGGAAGAACTCGCTCACGCCGTTCTGGGACACACGACGCTGGCGGCCAGCGAGAGCGCCTCCCGCGAACCCAAGATGATGGAAGACTCTCGGCGAGCTAGCGAGATCGACGCCCGGTCATTTGCCGCCGAGCTCCTGATGCCGGCAGCTGAGGTGCGCCGCACCTATGCCCGTGAACAAAGCATCATCCTTCGCGCCTTGGGCAGTGAGGAGCGGGCGCAGGCGGTCAAGACCGTGGTGGCGGACCTCGCCCGCGAGTTCCGGGTCTCCCAGCAGGCCATGCGAATCCGGCTTGGCCAGCTCGGCCTTATCATTTAACGGGTTGACATTCGGCTTCGCCGCGATATCCTAGATTCGTTTGGAAAGCAGGGGTGTCCAATGGTGATTAGGGTCAGCATCGTTCTTGAGACGGCATCCGGTCCGCTTGCGGACCGGCCCTGTTCCCGTGGACGCCGGATGAAGGAGGGCACTGCCGGGTAGGCGCTGCCTGATCGCACGACGACGTGGGCGCAGGGGGAATCGAACCTGCGCTTTTTTGTTTGTCAGTTCACGTCGAGGGAGTGAGAAAGATGCAGCAGCTGAAGACCGACATTACGATCCGCAAGTTCGAAGAACGCGACTACGCGGGTGTGGTCGCGGTCGGCAACGCCATCTTCCCGGACCGCCCAGGGACAGTCGAGGAGTGGCGCTATGACGATGAGCACTACGATAAGAAGTGCGTCAACGAGCGCTACGTCGCCGAAGATCGGTCGTCCGGGACCACCCTCGGCTACGCCGGACTGTGGCACATGGCGTGGTCGTTTCATCCCAGGAAGTTCGGTATGGAGATCCGAGTGCACCCCGATCACCAGCGGAACGGCATCGGGTCGGCGCTATGGCTGCGCCTGCAAGAGGTACTCCGCGACCATCAGGCGATCGACGTGAAAACGCAAATCTGGGAGAAGATGCCCTCAGGGATCGCGTTCGCCACAAGGCATGGATTCCACGAGGTGATGCGGGCGTGGGAATCACGGCTGGAGGTCGGAACGTTCGACTTCAAGCGATTCATCCCTCATGTCCACCAGGCGCTCGCGAGTGGGGTCACGATCACCACGCTCACGGCTGAGCGGGTAAGAGACGCCCAGAACCTGAAGCGGATTCATGCCGTGGACGTCGAGCTCTCCGCGGATGTGCCACGGCCGCCTGACGAGACCAGAACGCCGATCGACTTCAACATGTGGCACGATTACACCGTGGAAGGGCCATGGTCGATCGGTGATGCGTACTTCCTTGCGGTCGTTGATGGCGAGTACGCGGGCTTGAGCAATCTCTTCAAGCTCAAGACCGGCGACTGGCTCAATCAGGGCTTAACCGGCGTACGCCGGCCATACCGGGGACGCCACCTCGCCACGGCGTTGAAGGTGAAGACGGTCGAGTATGCCCGCGACCACGGCATCCGCGAGATCCGGACGTTTAACGAGATCAACAACGCGCCGATGCTGGCGATCAACGTGAAGTTTGGATTCGTGCGCCAGCCGGCGTGGATCACGTTCATGAAAGAGTTCTAAGGGGAATGTCAGCCGGCTTGGGTCGAGTTCCAAAAGACGCTGCCGTAAATGACTTTGCGCAGGTGCGGCGAAGGGAATCGCCCATGACGTTGCCGATCATCGATCTTCAGGACTCCGCCTACGACGGCGGCGTGCAGCATGGAAGCGCTGTCGCGGACCTCATCGGTCGGAACCTGGAAGTCTACTACGACCGGTTCCAGCGCGAAACACGTCTCCCACCCCAGGAAGTCCGAGACCGCGCAATGCGCTATCTGGCGGTGATCGACGCGCGCGACCCTGAATATGGGCAGGCCATGCGCGGCGTAAGCGACGGCGCGAGGCTTCCGCTGCCCGACGTTGCGGTCCTCAACGCGCGCTATGAGATTCTCTACAGCCAGTATTCAACGATCAACCAGGGCGAAGAAGCGACGCTGATGGTGGATGGGTGCACGGCATTTGCGGTCACCCCCGACGCGTCTTCAGACGGCCGTCTCTACCTCGGACAGAACTGGGACTGGTTCCCACAGGTGCAGGGCGTGGTTGTGCGGATGCACCGGTCAGATGGCTTCGCACTGGCGGCGTTCACGGAAGCGGGGATTGTCGGCGGCAAGATCGGCATGAACTCGCGCGGGATCGGGCTCCTCATCAACGGGCTGCTCAGCAACAAGGACGATTGGCGCCGGCTGCGCACGCCGTTTCACGTGCGGACATGGCAGATCTTACAGGCGCAGACCCTCGACGAAGCCGCAAGTGTTATCACCCGCGAAAGCCGGTCCTGCTCTGCAAACTTCCTCCTCGGCCAGGCCAATGGAACGGCGCGGGTGATGAACATCGAGGCCGCGCCCGATGCCGTGTGCACGTTGCAGCCCAGCGGCGGAACGCTGGCGCATGCGAACCACTTCGTGGATCCTGACGCGCTTCAAGTCTGGCAGCCGCTTGCCGAGGATCGGACCACAACGTATCAGCGCGGCGCGCGGATGCATGAGCTCCTCGAGGCAGGAAAGGCGTCCGGAAAGCTCGGCACCGCCGGTCTCCTGGAGATCTTGCGCGATCATGGGGGCCATCCGGATTCCGTCTGCCGGCATCCCAATCCTCGACTGCCTGAGGAGCAGCGGGTCAAGACGGTCGTGTCGGTGCTCGAAGATCTGACTGCGCGGCGGTTCTATGTCGCAGGAGGAACTCCGTGCGTCACGCCGTTTCAGGAGATCACGCTTCCGTAGTCTCGTGTGGAACCAGAAATAGCACCTAACATCGCGTTCGCGATCGTCCTCCTGGTCATTGCGTTCGCGGCAGCGGTCAAGGGCGCGCTCGGCTTCGGCTTTCCACTGATCGCAGTCCCTATCTCTGCCAACTTGATCGGCGCACGCACGGCGGTTGTGTTGATCGCCGTGTCAGTCGTTTTTGGGAATCTCATCATCCTGCTGCGCGGCGGTGGACGCCTGGCGGACACGCGGCGGTTCGCAGGACTGCTCATCGGGGTGGTCATTGGCACGGTGATCGGCGCGTTAGCACTCGATCGCCTCGATCCCGGCACGCTTGCGCTGGTCGTCGGAATTACCTCGCTTCTATTTGCCGCGCTTGGACTGTTGAATATCGCTCCCGAGATCTCACCACGCGCGCAGTCGTACACTGGACCAAGCGTGGGACTGGCCTCGGGGATCATGGGGGGCACGACGGGCATTTTCGCGCCGCTCATCGCCGCGTACATGCACTCGCTGCGACTGGACAAACGGGGATTCGTCTTTTGGCTCACGGTTTCGTTTCTCGTTGGCGGACTGGCGCAGACGCTGAGTTACTACAGGCTCGGGTTGTATTCCGGAACGATGCTGCTCTATGCGGCGGCGACCTTCATTCCGATCATTATCGGAACCCAGGTGGGATTCCTGATTCAGGATCGACTGCCGGCGGAGACGTTCCGCCGCCTCGTTCTTCTGCTCGTCCTCGCGAGCGGGCTGAACCTCGTGATCCGGCAACTGTTTTAGCCCCGGGGCTGCGCTTCTTGGTCAGATGGGGATGACTCGACCGGATCGGGCCGACTCGCGCAACGCATCGATCGCGCGCATGTTGGCCACGGCGTCTTCGGCGGGGTAGCGTGGAGTCCGGTTCTGGTGTACGCACTCGGCGAAGTGGTCGACCATCAGAACGTACTGGTTCGCTCCAGGTATCTCCAAACGGCGCTCCTGGTCTCCTCGACGGACCAGGACCGTCGGGGGGCGCTCTTCAGGCTGGAACGGTCGCTCGAGAAAGATCGAGCCCGATACACCCACGACTTCGCAGAACTGCCTGAATGGCGCCCGGAGCCCGCAGTCAAACTCTGCGACGCGGTCGCCATCGAAGCGCAAGATCCCGGCCAGCCGGACATCGACGCCCTCGATGTGAGCCGCGGCGTAGGCCGCGTGCGGCTCACCCAACAGCAGGCGGCTGATGTTCACGCAGTAGCACCCAACATCTATGACGCCTCCACCGCCGAGACTGGGATTCAGACGGATGTCGTCGGCACTGGTCACGGTGAACGTAAAGGCCGAGCGCACGAGCCACGGCGGGCCGATTTCCCCTGCAGCCACCAGCGCCTGCACGGCCTCGATCTGCGGATGGAAACGGTGCATGAATGCTTCCTGGAGGAGCACGCCGCGCTCGCGGCACGCTTGGACCATCTCTTGCGCCTCTTCAGCACTGGTCGCGAGCGGTTTTTCGCACAGCACGTGTTTGCCGGCCTCTGCGCTGCGCAGAGTCCACTGGTGGTGAAGACTATTGGGGAGGGGGATGTACACGGCGTCGATGTCATGATTGGCGAGCAGCGCGTCGTAGGATCCATGGATGGTCGGGATCGAGAACTGCCGCGCGACGTCCTCCGCGCGCGCGCGGTCACGGCTGGCGATCGCGACGACGGCCGACCGCTCGCTGCGCTGGAGGGCGGGGAGGACCCGTCGTACCGCGATCCGCGCGGCACCGAGGATGCCCCAGCGGAGACGGCCGTCCGTCATCGCCGCCGCAGCCATTTGAGCAGATCATTAAACAGACCGAAGAGGATGCCTCCGCCGAATGCGATGATGGCTGCGACGGTCACGGCAAGCAGCACGCCGATAAGCAGAAACAGGCCGTCACGGTTCAGCAAGCCGACCCCGAGAAACATCGCGGAGAGCGCTGGAAGGGTATTGAGGAAGGGGATCGGGCTGACGAGGATGACGCCCAGTACGAGCAGGACCACCGCCACAAGCCGCAGCACGATCCGCTCATCAAGCATCATCGCGCGCGGCCGCGAGAACCGCTCGATGCGACGGAGAAACGGCACGCCGCGAGTGCGCAATCCCGTCACGACCCGGTCACTGAGGCGGTACTTGCGCATCCCTTTCGGAAGCCACGGTCGGTCGAGGCCGATTAGCATCTGGATGGCGAGAAGGGTATACAGCAGTCCGATGACGGCGGCGGATCCCCACGGCAGCACAGGAATCAGGGTTGGCAGCGCGAGCACGATCATAAAGAGGCCGAAGCCGCGCCGGGCGACCCGGTCGGTGATCTCGCCGACGGTCAAGGGGGGCTGGTCCTCGCGCAGCAACTCCTCGAGGATGTTGGAAAGGGGTTTGACCGGCTCAATCATCAAGATGGGCGAACAACGCCTAGGGTGATTTCGCCGATGACGGAGAGGAGGCCTGTCCGGTAAAGGAGCGGGCAGGTTCGTAAGGCGACCACAAATTTTGCCGCGGAGCGGCCGGCGGCGCTGTTGAGGAGGCCGAGCCAGGGGCGAGCGCCGGTGAATTTTGCACGTTGATTGAGTCTGGAGCCGAGCCATAGCGAGGCCGGGGAATTTCGCTTGGTGCTTCAATAGGGTGAGGACGTGAACGCGTTCGAAATCTACCTTGACTCCGCGGCCTCCGGCCGGGTGATGGCGCACCTGCTCGAGCCGCCGGGCCTGGGCGTGCGCTTTGAGTCACGGGCGGCGATGCGCGCGAGGCTTCCCCGAGCGATTGCCGCGCACCTGGCCTGGCTGAGAAGCCACGGTGAGCCGGTTCCACCGGTGCGTCCGGATAGGTTTCAGATCGCATCTGAGGTCTTCGTGACGGGCAACTTCGAGTCGGGTGACGACGTTGGATTTTATCCAGCCGACGCGGTTCCCGTAATTGAGGGCGAGGTCGATCGGTACCTCAAGTTCGCGGGTTTCGCGCACGACGACCTGTTCCGACTGGTTCAAGGACTGAGCGACGCGGTGCTCGACTGGACGCGCGATCAACGTGTCCGGCCGATCCGTCAAATTCTTCGTCATGTGGTTGAGGCTGAACTCTGGTACATGACGCGCATCATCGACGATCCAGGTACGCACGGCATGCCGGGGATCCTGGATGAGGCTACCCGGTACATCGATGCGACCGAGGATATGGTAGAGCGGCTGCGCATCGTGTGGCCTGCATTTCAGCAGTGGGCACGCAGCCTGCCTCCCGACCTGCGGCGCAGGGTGACAGTGTCGGCTTGGTTCACGGAACGGAAAGACGAGCGATGGTCCGCCCGCAAAATGCTCCGGCGCTGTATCGAGCATTGCCGCGAACACACGCGGACCGTTGAGCAGATCCTCGCTGCGTACCGCTCCACCGCCTCGCCGACTTCCTGACAGGAAACCAATCCTGTCTGGCCAAGGTATTCAACAATTCCCTTGGAACCCGTCATCGTCGCGCGGGATGTCTACAAAGTATTCGTGGCGCAGGGCGATCGTGACCGCCGTCGCGCCTTTCTTGCGCTCCAGGACGTCAGCCTCGCCATCGGCGCCGGCCGTTTCGTTAGCTTCGTCGGACCTTCGGGCTGCGGGAAGTCGACACTGCTCAACATGGTGGCGGGGCTCGTGCGGCCGACGGAAGGAGAGATCCGCTACAAGGGGACGCCGGTCGCCGGAGTCAACACGGACGTCGGCTACATCACGCAGGACGACAACCTCCTGCCCTGGCGGACCCTCCGCGAGAACGTCGAGCTGGCCCTCGAATTCCGGGGTGTTCCGCGGACCACGCGCCGTGAGCTTTCAACAAAATACATCCGGATGGTCGGCCTGACGGGGTTCGACCATCACTATCCGCATGAGCTCTCCGGCGGCATGCGCAAGCGCGTGTCGCTGATTCGAACTCTCATCTACGACCCCGATATCATCCTCATGGACGAGCCCTTTGGACCACTCGATGCGCAGACGCGCGTGATCTTGCAGGATGAGTTACTCAAACTGTGGGAAGGGACCGGCAAGACCGTCGTGTTTGTCACGCACGATCTCGTCGAGGCCATTGCGCTATCCGACGAGATCGCGCTCTTCAGCCGGGCGCCGGGCAAGATCAAACACGTCTATGAGGTGCCACTGGAACGCCCTCGGGACGTGTTCCGAATCCACGCGCACCCGAACTTCCCCGCCTTCTACGACCGCCTGTGGCGCGATCTCAAGGAAGAGATCGTCGCGGTCGAGTTGGGTGTGGGTTAGCCATGGGTGTGCGCGAGGCCGCAGCGCCGGCGCGACTCCACGAACCCCGTGGGGATCGGCTCCTTCGGGAAGTCGAGCAGTTTGAGCAAGCGCTTGACCATCAGAACCGGCGGAATACCACACTAGGACGCCTCGCGTTCGCCGCCGCGTTCTTGCTCCTCTGGGAAGTCGCCTCCGGCCGCGTCCTCGACCAATTCTTTGTCAGTAAGCCCAGCCATATCATCGCAGCGCTTTGGGCGATGGTCTTCAAAGAACAGCTCTTTTATCATCTCCAGTTCACGATTATCGAGGCGTTGACGGGGTATCTCATTGGCGCTGTCGCCGGTCTTGCCGTGGGATTTGTGCTCGCACGCTCCGACGCAGTCTACCGCATCGTCGAGCCGTTTGTGGTGGCCTTTTACGGGATTCCCCGCATCGCGCTGGCGCCGCTGTTCATCTTGTGGTTCGGACTCGGCATTACGTCTAAGATCGCCGTCGCCGCCATCATGGTGTTCTTTATCGTGTTCATCAATACGGTTGCGGGGATCCGGTCCGCGCCGGTCCAGCTGCTGCAGGTCTCGCGGGTGATGGGCGCCTCCCACTGGGACCTGGTCCGGAAAGTGACCTTCCCGGCTGCCACGCCGTTCATCATCGCCGCGCTCCAGATTACCGTGCCGCAGGCGATGATCGGGGCGATCGTGGGGGAATTTATCAGCAGTAACCGGGGTGTCGGTCACCTCATCAGCCGCGCCGCCGGTTGGCTCGATACTCCCGGCCTGTTTGCCGGGATTCTCACGCTGCTGGTCGTCGTGCTCGTCATGAACCTGGGCATCACGTCGCTCGGGAACTATTTGATGCGCTGGAATCCGAAGCGGAGCAACATGCGAGATCTTCAATGAGATACGGGTGAGGAGGGGATGACAGGAATGAGCGCGCGTTGGTGGGCACGGGTCGTCCTGGTGATTGCCGCGGTCATGCTCGCCGTCTCAGGCGGCGCCATGGCGCAGACGCCGAGGGTGAAGATCAGAGAGGCACATACGGGCACGCTGTTCATGGCCCCGGTGTACATCGCCGAAGCCGCGGGGTTCATGGTGGAAGAAGGGATTGATCTCGAGCTCATTGAGGTCGAGAGCGGCGCGCTCGGCATCGCCGCGCTGGTCTCAGGCCAGGTCGAGTTCTTCGACGCCGATCCGTTCCAGGCGGTACAGCTGCGCCGCCAGGGCAGGCAGATCACATTCGTCTACAACCTGACCAAGCGCGTGACACTCGACATGGTCATGCATCCCGAAGTGGCCCGCGCAAAAGGCGTCAGCCGAAGCATGCCGATCCAGCAGCGTTTCGCGGCGCTGCGCGGATTGAAGCTTGGAGTCACGCGGCCGGGCGCGGCGACCGACGTGTACATGCGGTACTACCTCAAGCGCGCCGGGATGAATCCGGATCGCGATGTCCAGATTATAGCCGTCGGCGGAGGCGGACCGCTGCTGGCGGCGCTGCGCACCCGGCAGATCGACGCCTTTCATCTGTCCGCGCCGACCCCGTACCAGGCGGAGCAGGACGGATTCGGGGTGATCGTAATCAAGGCGTCCGCCGGGGACGTCCCTGAGTTGGACAACTTCCTCTATACCGGTATCGCCGTGCATAACGTCTATGCCACCCGAAACCCAGACGTGGTGCGTCGGTGGATCCGCGCCGTGAACAAAGCCAATCAGCTCATGCGCCGGGATCAGGCCGCGGCAGTGACGCATCTGCGGAAGCACTTTCCGCGCGTGGATCCGGCCTTGCTGACACTGGCGCTGCGCGAGATCATCCCCTCGCTGTCCGAGGATGGACGGATGAACGTGCAGATGATGCAGAAGCACATCGACTTCATGTTTGAGGACGGTCAGATTCCATTCAAGCCGTCGGCGAGCGAGAATGTCCTCTGGACAAACCGGTTTATCGGGAGGTAACGCGCGGGTTCAGCTGATCGTACCGGTAGCATCCGATGGTGTGATCGTTGACGAGCCCGGCCGCCTGCATATAGGCGTAACAGATCGTCGGACCGACAAACTTGAAGCCGCGCTGTTTCAAGTCGCGGCTCATGGTCTCGGCCTCGGTGGTTTTCGCCGGAAGGTCTGATAGCCGCCGGTGACGGTTGAGGATGGGCCGGTCGTTCACGAACGACCAGATGTAGCGATCGAACGACCCGAACTCTTTCTGAACGTCCAGGAACCGGTGCGCGTTGACGATCGTGGCGTCGATTTTCCCGCGATTGCGGATAATGCCGGGATCGGTCATCAGGCGCCGGACCTCGCGTCCCGTAAACTCCGCAATGCGGCGGGGGTTGAAGTTCGCAAAGGCGCGCCGGAATGCGGTGCGTTTCCTGAGGACGAGATTCCAGCTCAGGCCCGCCTGGAACGCGTCCAGGATGAGGAACTCGAAGTGTTTGCGATCGCGGTGCACCGGCACGCCCCACTCGCGGTCGTGATACCGGCGCAGCAGGGTACTGCTTTCTGCCCATTCGCATCGGCTGATTTCAGGTGCTTGCGGCATGGTTCCTCTCCCTGCCTCTCTCCATTACCTTCATCTTGCCGGCGCCCCGATTTGATTTCGTAGGACCCCGATGCTTTCGACCTCGGCCTCGAGCACGTCTCCGACCTTAAGCCACCGCGGCGGATTGAAGCCCATCCCGACGCCTTCGGGTGTGCCGGTCGCGAGCAGGTCACCGCATTCCAGGGTCATGCCGGCGGACAGTGTCTCGATCAACTGCGCGACCGAGAACAGCATGCTGGCGGTCGTCGAGTTCTGCCGAACCTCCCCGTTCACACGCATCGACAGCCGCAACTTCTGCGGGTCGGGAATCTCCGAGCGGAGCACGATCCACGGTCCCATCGGGGCGAACGTGTCGAGCGACTTCCCTTTGAACCACTGTTGATGTCGGCGCTGCAGGTCGCGCGCCGTGACGTCGTTCATGATCGTATACCCGAACACGTAATCCAGCGCCTTTGCCGCGGGGATATCGCGTCCGCGGCGGCCGATCACGGCCACCAGTTCGACCTCGTAGTCTAATGACTGCGTCACGCGATGGTGGATGACAGGCGTCTCATGGCCGATGACTGTCGTGGGTGGCTTCGTGAAAAAGACTGGGACTTCTGGCGGCGCCACACCGCCCTCGCGCGCGTGTTCAGCGTAGTTGCGGCCCATGCAGAAGATATTCTTCGCCGGCCGTGGGATCGGGGCAAGCAGTTTCGTCTTCGACACGGGCGAACTCTCCCGCCCAGCTTTCACCCACGCGTCCGCTTCGCGCCCGAGCGCCCGCAGCGCAAGCGTCGGGGTCTCTTCGATCAGCCTGACCATATCCTTCGGCACGCTGAGCTTCTTGCGCCGCGCGAGGGTCTGCAGATCCACGATTCGATCGTTGACGACGAAACCCAGGCGCGGCTCTCCGGCGCCCTGGTACGTGGCGATTCGCATCTCAACCTCCTTGAGAAAATGAAGCGAGCGCCCTTCGACTCTCTCCGCTCGCTCAGGGCATTCGACTCGGTGCGGCCGCAGGCCATGAGCGAACCAGCAAAGCTGGCGAGTCGAATGGCAGGTGAGTTTCGGCAGGCACAGAACGCTACCCTCCGGACATCCCCGAGGGTACCGAAAATGCCCAAAGTTACTGTCTTTGCAGGCACGACAAACGGCCTCTATGCCTTTGAAAGCGACGCCCGCCGCACCAAGTGGAAGAGACGCGGCCCGTACCTGAAGGGCACCTCCGTCAACCATTTCGCGTACGAGCCGAAGTCAAAGACGCTCTACGCTGCCACGCTCGATCAAGGAGTGATGACGAGCAAGACACTGGGACGATCCTGGACCTCATTGAACGACGGGCTGCCAATCCGCAAAGTATGGTCGGTGGCGGTGAATCCCAAGGACTCCAACCAACTGTGGACCGGAACCCACTTCAGCTATCTCTTCCGGAGTAACGACCGAGGCCGGACGTGGTCACTCGCAGAGGGCTATCTTCAGGCGCCAGGCAAGGAACAGCGGTGGGGAGACTGGGCGATGGGGACCATCGGAAACTCTTTGCACGGGATCCATTTCGATCCCGCCGATCCGAAACGCATGATCGTGGTCAGCAGCACCAACCACGGCGTTGTGAGAACCGCAGACGGTGGCGAGACATGGGAATACGCTCGGAACGGCGTGTTCGAGTCCTGCCCGGCGGCAGCGCAGTCCTCACTGGAGAAGCCACCGGACGAGCAGGCGCAGACCGTCAAAGAGCATCTCGACTCGGTGCATGCGTGCACGCACCGCGTGGGCGTCGTGCAGTCCTCACCGAACGTCGTCTACCGGCAGATGCACTGCGGTGTGTATCGCAGCGACGATTTTGGCTCGACGTGGCGGGACATCTCTGCCGGCTTACCCGAACGGCACGGCTTTCCCCTCGCCGTGCATCCCAGGGACGCGCAGACAGCGTTCGTCGTGCCAGCGTATCAAGGGAAGTGTGACAAGCACAACAGCTGCATCATTGGTGCGCTCGACGTGTACCGCACAAGAAGCGGAGGCCGATCCTGGGAGAAACTCAGTGACGGTCTCCCCCGGGATGTCCACTGCGTCGTCCTGCGACACGGGATGGATATCGATCGGTTGCAGACGCCGGGCGTTTACTTCGGTACCACGACCGGAGATGTGTTCGCGAGTCCTGATAGCGGCGATCGCTGGATGAGGCTGGCCACGAAATTGCCGCGCGTCCAGGGGATTACTGCGGTTACCGTGTAACAGCGGCTGCGGTCACCGGCACGCGCTCCCACACCTCGAACGAGTAGTCGTAGTCATTCTCGGCATCCCGTGCGTGCTGCTCCTGTGAGAGGAGCGTCCACGCCGTGAAGTCGACGCTGGGAAAGATCGCATCTCCAGTGACGGTCGCATACACGCGGGTGAGGTAGATGTGATCTGCGAACTCGAGCGCGGAGCGATAGATCTCCGCGCCGCCAATAATGAACACTTCTTCCTCGCCATTGACGCGGGCGAGGGCCTCCGGCAGGGTCTGGACAACCTCGCAATCAGCCCCGACGAAGTCAGGATTCCGTGACAGCACGATCGTCCGTCGGCCAGGAAGCGGCCTTCCCAGACGCCACACGATCGCTTCATGAGTCTTCCGACCGACGATGACCGTATGTCCGGTCGTCAATCGCTTAAATCTCTTGAGATCGGTTGCCAGGTGCCACGGGAGATCGCCGTTCCTCCCGATCACGTTGTCCTCGGACATGGCGGCGATAATTGAGATTGTCGGCGACATGAGTCCTCGCTCCCTACACCGGTGTCGGAATCCTTCTTCGAGGCAGCCGCGGGTAGTATTCCGTCACGGCAAAATGCTGGTAGCGGAACGCGAAGATGTCTGTGATGTCTGGGTCGAGCGTTACCGTTGGGAATCGCTGGGGCTCGGTCGCCAGTATCGCCTGCACGTCTTCGATCTGATTCAGATAGATGTGCGCGTCGTCAATCCAGTAGACGAGCTCTTTCGGCCGGTATCCGGTCACCTGCCCGATCATCAACGCCAATGCTGCATAGTGAATGAAGTTGAATGCGAGCCCCACGGGAACGTCGGCGCTGCGTTGCCTATGGGTAAGGGTCAGTTCGCCTGTAGCCGTATTCACGTGGACGTGCACCCAACCATGGCAGGGTGGAACGACGACACGGCGGCGGGCGCCGTTGGGGGCCAGCACGAAGTTCGGAATCCAGGGCGAGAGCTCGTGATGGCGGGCGGAAGGTCGCGTCCTGATCTGGTCGATCAATTGCCTGACTTGATCAAACGGGACGCCCCCGGCCGTTGGATACCGGCGGAACGCGGCGCCATATGATCCTGGTCCCAGGTCTCCGGCAGCGAGACCGAACTTCTCACAGTGCTCAGCGGTCACCCACCGGTCCCACCAAAAGCAACCGAACTCCTCGAGTTCCCGCTGCGTTTGAGCGCCGTTGAGAAAGGCGCAGATTTCGCCGATCGCCTGATGAAATGGTGAGGGGCGTCTTCCGTTCTGCGGCCCACTCAGAACATCGCGCTCGGTGATGACGGGAAAGCCGTTGGCGAAGGGAAACCGCATGGCATGGCCGATAATTTTCAGCGCCGGCACGCCGTGCTCGGTCGGGACTTCCTCACCGGCCGAAAGGATCCGCAAGAGCAGATCCCGGTACTGGCTGTCGGGGATGCGCTGTTCAAAAGGGCGGTACATGAGAAATGACCACAGGGAGGAGGTGCGGGCGAAGGAGGAATGGTGTCCGTTCCGTGTTTTGCATCGTGGGGAGCCTGTCGTGGAGGCGTCCAAGAGCAGACTCGTAGGCTCCTCCCCCCTGCAGGTCTTGGGCTATATTCAGGGCCAGAGCTCAAACTCCTGCCCGGCAACAACAAGATGTTGTGGATAAGCTGTGATTATCTACCAGGGCCTGGGGGCGAGCGGGTGTTCGCCCGAGGGTTGCCGTTGGTCCCTGTCAAAAATTGAATGTCGTGGAAGACTTCGCAGACGTCGTTCGGCGCCGCCTTGCAGGACGAAAGCGACGGGAGGCGCCGGACTCACCAGGGCGACGGGCGGCGGTGCTGGTCCCCCTCTACAACACAGAAGAGGGCCCCTACGTACTCTTCACAAAGCGGACGGACGCCGTCGAGCATCACAAGGGACAGATCTCATTTCCGGGAGGGGCGGCCGATCCGGACGATCCGGATGCGTTGTCCACCGCGCTCAGGGAAATCCACGAGGAGCTGGGAATTGCCCCACACGACGTGAAGGTGCTCGGCGCGCTCGATGATGTGCCGACGGTGGTCAGCGGCTTCGTCATTACACCGTTCGTTGGCGTGATCCCGCATCCGTATCCGCTGCGAATCAATCCCGTGGAAATCGCAGAAGTGTTGTTCGTGCCGCTGAGTTTGTTCAGGGACGCGAAAAATATGCGAGTCGAGGAGCGCGCCCGGGATGGCGAACGGGTCAACGTCTACTTCTACTATCACGGACCGCACGAGATCTGGGGCGCCACGGCCCGCATCATGAAAGGCTTTATTGACGCCGTCTTTGGAGACGGCGCGTGATCGCCGTCATTTCTGATATCCACGGCAACCTCCGAGCGCTCGAGGCCGTGCTTGCTGAAATCGATCGCCTCTCCCCTTCGCAGGTTGTTGTGGGTGGCGATCTGGCACTCGGCGGTCCCAAGCCGGCAGAGTGCATAGAACTGATCCGCAGGCGAGGATACATATCAATTCGGGGCAATACAGATGAGTGGTTGACGAAGGCGCCCGCCCGCGTCACCGATGCGATCAGCTGGACCGCCTCTCGCCTGAGCGACGACGACCGGCAGTTCCTCGCGGAATTGCCTTTTCTCTGGCGGCAGCAGTCGGCAGCCGGAGATCTCGCCGTCATACATGCCACGCCGTGGAGCATCAGCGACGTGGTTTCGGTAGATGCCGCCGAGCCACTGGTGGCGCGCGTGTTCACCGAAACCAAGGCGTCTGCTGTTGTCTATGCGCACATCCATCACGCATACGTGAGGGAATTTCACGGGAAGATCCTGGCCAACTCGGGCAGTGTCGGTCTGCCGTTCGATGGAGATCAGAGAGCCGCGTTCATCGTCATGCGGCCGGATTCACAGCGATGGAGAGCGGAAATCGTGCGGGTCGACTACGACGTCCAAGCGGCAGTTCGCGATGCTCGCAATACCGATAATCCCGAACGAGATCGATGGGTCCAGAGGATTACAAAAGCGGCATTTTGACCCGCCTGGGTATCGAATTCTAGCTCGATTGCTGTAAAATAGCCAAATTAGGGGTATTTCTCCATTGGGCTCGTCCTGGCGCCATATTTCGTGCCAATCCATTGTGTATTCGGTGGTCTGTTCGCCTGTTCCGGCGTAGGACTCTACCTTGATATACTTGAAGGGCTACACTGTTTAGTCTCCTGAGTCTACCGGGTCTACCGTGTCTTCCGAGTCCCAGAAATCTTGAAGACTCAGAAGACCCTGAAGACTCGGAGGACTTAGCAGACTCGCGTGGAGGCGTCCATGAAGCAGGTTACGCAGCCTCTCTTTACTGTTAGCGTCGCGAGCAGCCTCGTTGGTGCTTCCGCACAGACGTTGAGGAAGTGGGAAACGGCCGGTTTGGTCGCACCAGTTCGCGACCGGAGCACGCGGAGACGTTTATACTCGTGGGCCGAGATTGAGCGCATGCAGCAGATCCGGTACCTCGTGACCCAAAAAAGAATTCCGCTTCGCGAGGTAAAGCCAATACTTCGAGCGCTGACCGCACGTCGGCTGCCTGGAATCGTGCCCGACGGTCGCCGACGGCGCGCACCGCTGTCCGTCCCGATCGCGCTCCCGCGCTGAGTACCTGGTGACGGCACTCAGAGCCCTCTCGAATTTTCGAGAGGGCTTTTGAGTTTCGGTATACTTGTCTCATGACCCGCGTCTACGCCGATCACGGCGCGACCACCGGAACCGATCCTCGAGTGCTGGACGCCATGCTGCCATTCTTCTCGGAAAAGTACGGGAACGCGAGCAGTGTCCACCAGTGGGGTCAGGAGGCGCGCGCGGCGGTGGACGTGGCGCGCGAGCAGATCGCAGCCGGTATCGACGCGAAACCCGCAGAGATCGTGTTCACCAGTGGGGCGACCGAGTCCGATAATTTTGCGATTTTCGGCGCAGCGTATGCGAATGAGGCCAACGGGCGTCATGTCGTGACCTCGTCGATTGAACATCACGCCCTGCTGGAGAGCTGCCGGTTTCTGGAGAGCCGGGGGTGGGAGGTCACCTATCTGCCCGTGGACAGCCATGGAGTCGTCGACCCTGACGACGTGCGCCGGTCGATCCGCAAAGACACGGTGCTGGTGTCCATCATGCATGCCAACAACGAGATCGGAACGATCGAGCGGATTACGGAAATCGGGCGTATCGCAAAGGAGCAGGGTGTGCTGATGCACACCGACGCTGCGCAGACGCTCGGCATCGTGCCGGTCCACGTGGATGACCTGTCGGTCGATCTCTTGTCGATGTCGGCCCACAAGCGGTATGGGCCAAAGGGCGTCGGCGCGCTTTATATCCGCAAGGGCGCCAATGTCAGTCGCGTCCAGCACGGCGGCTCGCACGAACGCAACCGCCGCGGCGGGACCGAGAACGTCCCGGCCATCGTGGGGTTTGGGAAGGCGATGCAGATCGCCTTCGCGTCGATGGGCGAGGAAGGCCCCAGGCTGGCGCGGATGCGAGACGCGTTGGTTGACGTCTTCTCTCGAATCGACGGTGCGCATCTGAACGGCCATCCGTCCAGGCGTCTCCCAGGTAACGTGAACTTCTCATTCGAAGGTGTCGACAGCGAGTCGATACTCATGGCGCTGGACTTTCAGGGGGTGGCCGCGAGCAGCGGTTCTGCCTGCACGTCGGGGAGCCTTGAACCGTCTCACGTCCTCGCCGCGATTGGCCGCCCGCCTCACATTGCCGCCGGGACGATCCGGCTCTCCCTCGGTCGGTGGAACACGCTCGAGGACGTGGCCTACCTGTCGCGGGTCGTACCCGAGGTGATCACGAGCCTGCGAGGCGCGTCGCGACCAGTCTCGCCAGCGAGAGGATAGCCAGGACGCGGCCTCGCCGCGCCGAATTGCAACTGACGGACTGATCCGAACCCATCAGCATGACCGGCTCCTACGTTCCCATTCTTGTTCACTTTGCGCTTGTTGTTGCGCTCACCGCGCTGCTGCTTTCGGCGCATGCGTTGCTGGGCCGCGGCCGCCCGTCATCCGGTAAGTCCGAGCCCTATGAGTCCGGCGTGTGGCCGATCGGCTCTGCCCGTGAACGCGTGCCGATTCGCTACTACCTGATCGCGATGCTGTTCCTGCTCTTCGATATTGAAGCGGTCTTTCTCTATCCGTGGGCCGTCGTCGCCCGCGAGCTGCGGATCCTTGGTCTCATCGAAATCACCGTCTTCATTGGCGTCCTTGGACTCGGTCTCATCTATGCCTGGAAGAGGGGCGCGCTGGAGTGGCAATGAAGGTGGCGACCACTGACGTCGCCAGCGGAGCTGGCCGTCGGCGCTGTTGAGGAGGCCGAGCCTGAGGCGAGGCCGGTGGATTTTGCACGTTGATTGAGTCTGGAGCCGAGCTGCAGCGAGGCCGGGAGAATTTTGCTTGTTGCGACTAGAATGAGACCCAATCCCCGAGGGATGACCATCAGCAGGGCGCCGTCATCCCGTGCCGTCACCGATGCCGAGGTCCGCGCCCTCGAAGGCAACATCCTCACGAGCACGGTCGATCGGTTCGTGGCCTGGTCGCGGATGAATTCGATCTGGCCGGTCCAGTTCGGCCTCGCCTGCTGCGCCATTGAAATGATGTCCACGGCGGCCGCCCGCTTTGACATCGCCCGATTCGGCAGTGAGCTGTTTCGCGCATCGCCCCGGCAGGCCGACCTCATGATCGTCTCCGGTCGGGTCAGCCAGAAAATGGCGCCGGTTATCAAGCACATCTACGAGCAGATGCTGGACCCGAAGTGGGTCATCGCCATGGGGGATTGCGCGAGTTGTGGGGGCGTGTTCAACAACTATGCGCTCGTGCAGGGCGTGGACAAGCTCATTCCGGTTGATGTCTACGTTGCCGGCTGTCCGCCGCGTCCCGAGGCTCTCCTCTATGGGTTTCTCAAACTCCAGGAGCTCATTAGTGCCCGATCATGACGCGCGACCCCGTTGACATCCTGACACAGCAACTCGGAGCGACGGTCCTCGAGCAGACCCGCTTCCGAGATGAGCTGACCCTTGTGCTCTCGACAGAGGGTCTGCTTGCCGCGTTGCAGGCCGCCCGGGCGGCGGGGTTCTCGCTGCTCACAGACCTCACCGCCGTGGACCGGTATCCGGTCACGCCGCGCTTCGAGGTCGTGTACCACCTGACGGCGCCGGATGCGCGCTCGCGGATCCGGTTGAAGGCTCGGATCGAGGAAACCGACGCGGCCGTGCCGTCGGCAACGCTCGTATGGGCGGGAGCGAACTGGCTCGAGCGTGAGGTCTTCGATCTCTACGGCATCCGTTTCGACGGCCATCCGGATCTCAAGCGAATCCTTATGCCTGACGATTGGGAAGGGTATCCGCTGCGCAAGGATTTCCCGCTGACTGAGGAGCCGGTGCAGTTCTTCGGGCACACCCCGAAAGTCCCCAGCGAGATCATTCCGAAGAGCCCGCCGAAAAAGTGATGGTCGCGACCACCAACGGCGCCAGCGGGAGCTGGCCGCCGGCTGCCGAGGAGGTCGAGCGTTGCGAGACCGGTGGAGCTTGCAAGTATTGTGATTAGCGACGCCGAGCCGAGGGCGAGGCCGTTGAATTGAGCTCGTTGCGACTAGGATGAGCGAACTGACCCGCGAGACCTTGGTTCTCAACATGGGTCCACAGCACCCTGCGACCCACGGAGTCCTACGCCTCCTGCTCGAGCTCGAGGGCGAAGTCATCCTCGGGACCGAGCCGGTGATCGGGTACCTGCACACAGGCTTTGAAAAGGAGATGGAGACGCGCACCTATCATCAAAACATCGTCTTCCCGCCCCGGATCGAATACCTCGCGACGTTCATCGAAGAGCAGGCCTACGTCCTTGCGGTTGAAAAGTTGCTCGGAATCCGCGCGCCGAAACGCGCGGAGACGATCCGCCTGATCCTCGCCGAGCTATCCCGCATCGCCAGCCACCTGGTCTGGCTCGGCACCTCTGCCATCGACCTCAACGTCAGCAGTGTCTTCATGTACTGCTTCCGGGACAGGGAGCAGATCCTCGACATGTTTGAGATGGTGTCAGGACAGCGAATGATGCACGGGTACTTCCGGATCGGCGGGCTGCAGTGGGACCTTCCGGCCGGCTTTACCGACCACGTGCGAACTTTCCTCGACGGCTTCCCTGCGAGCATTGACGAGTTCGAGACGCTGCTGACCGACAACCTGATCTGGCGGCAGCGCACCGAAGGCGTGGGCGTGCTCACCGCGGAGGATGCGCTTCGCTACGGGTGCACGGGGCCGGTCCTGCGAGGTTCCGGCGTGGACTACGACGTACGCAAAGCGTTCCCCTACGGCGGCTACGAGGAATATGCGTTCGACGTCCCGCTGGGTGAGCATGGCGACAGCTTCGACCGTTACAAGATCCGGCTCGAGGAGATGCGGCAGTCGCGCCGGATCATCCTGCAGGCGCTCGAGAGGCTTGCGGACGGACCAATTGCGGTCGACGACCGCAAGATCTCTCTGCCGCCGCGGCCGGAGCTCGTCCGCAGCATGGAGGCCGTGATCCATCAGTTCAAGCTCGTCAGTGAGGGGATCAATCCGCCTGTCGGGGAGGTCTATGCGGCGGTCGAATCCCCGCGCGGGGAGAAGGGCTACTATATCGTGAGCGACGGAAGCAACCGTCCCACGCGGGTGCGCGTGCGCGCACCATCGTTCTCGAACCTCCAGGCGCTCCCGGTGATGGTCTACCGGCGGACTATCGCAGATGTGGTTGTCGTGATCGCCTCGATCGACATCGTGCTGGGAGACGTGGACAGATGACTGACGGGGTCCGGGGTCCGGGGTCGGGGGTCCGCGGTGGGAGCGGGCTCTCCGAGTCGGCGAGAGCTGAGATCAGGCGTCTCATCGCGCAGTTTCCGCAGCGACAGTCCGCGCTGCTCGGGGCGCTATTTGTGGCGCAGGATGAGATCGGATACTTGAGTCCCGAGGCAATCCGAGACGTTGCGGAGGCGATGGGGTTGTCCGACAGCGAGGTGACATCGGTCGCCTCGTTTTACCACCTGTATCATTTCAAGCCCGTCGGGCGGCGCTTGATTCAGGTCTGCACGAACCTTTCCTGTGCGCTGATGGGATGTGGCCGCATTCTGAAGCACCTCAGGGACCGATTGAAGATTGATGTCGGTCAGACGACGCCCGACGGCCGTTTCACGCTGAAGACAGCGGAATGCCTCGCGGCATGCGAACTCGCGCCCATGATGCTGGTCGGAGACGAACGCTACGGCCCGCTCACCCTCGAGAAGGTGGACGAAGTTCTGGCTGAGACGAAGCCCTGACAAATGGGAGAACCGTTCCTTCTTAAATACATTCACGAGCGCGACCAGGGAGACTTGGCGGCCTATGAGTCCCGTGGGGGATATGCAGGCATGCGCCGCGGGCTGTCGATGGCGCCTGAGGCAGTCATCGATGAGGTGGACAAGTCGGGCCTGCGGGGTCGAGGCGGCGCCGGTTTCCCGACAGGTCGCAAATGGAAATTCATTCCTCGGGATCCCGCCGTCACGAAATATCTCGTCGTGAACGCCGATGAGGGTGAGCCCGGCACGTACAAAGATCGCACCTTGATGGAGGGCGATCCGCACCGGCTGATCGAGGGCATCATCATTGGAAGTTTTGCGATCGGAGCGCGGCAGGCGTTCATCTACCTTCGCCGGGAGTTTGCGGATGCGCGTGCCGCACTGACGAAGGCGATCGCCCAAGCCATGGCCGCACATTACCTCGGACGCAACATCCTGCGCACGGGTTACGATCTCGAGATCATCCTCGCCACAGGCGCGGGTGCGTACATGGCCGGAGAGGAAACGGCCCTGTTGGAATCCCTGGAGGGCCGCCGCGCGATGCCCCGTCTCAAGCCGCCGTTTTATCCCGCCGTCAAGGGTCTCTATCTGCAGCCGACCGCGGTGAACAACGTCGAGACACTCTGCCACGTGGCGTGGATCCTGGCGAAGGGCCACGAGTGGTACAAAGCGCAGGGCGCCCCGATTCTCATCTCGGTGAGCGGCCACGTTGAGCGGCCCGGAGTGTACGAAGTGCCCCTGGGAACGACAATCAGAACCATCATTGATCTGGCGGGTGGCATGCGGCGCGGGCGAAAGTTCAAGGCCTGCTTCCCCGGCGGATCGTCGTCGGCAATCCTCACCGACGCCTACCTCGACACACCGCTGGACTATGACGCGCTCCCTAAAGTCGACGTGCCCGGTACGATGCTCGGGTCCGCTGCGGTGATCGTCATGGACGAGACGGCATGCATGGTGGAGATCATCGCCCGCACGGTGGAGTTCTATCGCGACGAGTCCTGCGGCAAATGCACGCCGTGCCGGGAAGGCACCGTCTGGATCGGCCAGGTCTTCCAGCGTATCCTGCACGGCCAGGGACGTTCAGAGGATCTCGATCTGCTCAGCGGGATCGCGAAGGGGATGACGGGGACGTGCTTTTGCCCTCTGGGGGAGAGTGTGCCCCCGAGCCTGAATGCCTCACTGAGATTCTTCCGCCATGAGTATGAGCACCATATCAAGACCGGCACGTGTGACGTGAAAGGCCACCGGGCGCGTCCATGAACGATCAATCCAGGGTCACGTTGACCATCGACGGCACGCCGATCACCGTCCCGAAAGGCACGACGCTCTACCAGGCGGCGAAGCGATCTGGGATCGAGATTCCTATCTTCTGTTACCATGACCGGATGCCGCCGCTGGGCGCGTGCCGGATGTGTCTCGTCAAAGTCGAGAAGATGGCGAAGCTGCAAACCTCCTGCACGCTCGAAGCCCTGGAAGGCATGGTCGTCGACACCACGACGCCGGAGGTGAAGTCGGGGCAGGAAGCCATCCTGGAATTTCTGCTGATCAATCATCCGCTCGACTGTCCCATCTGCGACAAAGGCGGGGAGTGCCCACTGCAAGATCAGACCTTCAAGTTCGGACCCGGACGGAGCCGGTTTGTGGAAGCCAAACGTGATTTCGCCAAGCCCGTGTCGCTGGGCCCGGTGCTCGTCCTCGATCGCGAGCGCTGCATCCTGTGCTGGCGCTGCGTGCGCTTTGGCGAGATCGTCGCGGGCGACGACGCGCTCAAAGGGTTCGAGCGCGGGTTCCACAGCGAGATCAATACGCCGTTCACACTGCCCGTGCGGTCGAAGTTCATCGGCAACACCATCGGGATCTGCCCCGTGGGCGCGCTGACGGCGAAGTCGTACCGCTTCATCGCCCGTCCCTGGGATAACCAGCCGGTGCAGAGCACCTGCACGCTGTGCGGCGTCGGATGCGCGGTTGAGTTCGACGTCCGAGGCGGGAAGATTACCCGCACGCGGCCATATGAGGATCCCGCCGTGAATGACGTCTGGCTGTGCGACCTCGGGTTCTTTGGCCACACGTTCGTGCACCACGAAGGCCGGTTGCGGCGGCCGCTGGTCCGGCGGGAGGGCGGGTTCGCCGAGACCACGTGGGACGACGCGCTTGCCTTGATCGCTTCGCGCCTCGAGCGCAGCAGCGGCCCCCGCGTGGCGATGCTCGGCGGCGCCCGGTTGACGAATGAAGATGGCTATGTGGCGACGCGATTCTTCCGCAGCGTCGTGCGGACCCCGCATCTCGATCACCGCGTGGACGCGCTGGCGCGCGGCCCAGACCTCAGGATGTCCTGGGGGATGACGACGGCGATCGAAGATCTGGCACGCGCCGATTGCCTCTTGCTGGTGGGCTGCGATATCACCGAAACGTATCCCGTGATCTGGCTTCGCATGAAACAGGCCGTCGACCGCGGGGCGGCGCTCATCACCGTCGGTACGAGATCGCTCGAGATCAAACCCTCTGTCCGCTGGCAGTTTCTGCATCGCCGGACGCATGGCGCCGAGGTCATGCGCGCCCTTGGCGAATCCGTGCGAGGTTCCCCTCCGCGTGGAACTGTCGAGGATATTGATCGCGAAGTGATCGCCGCTGCGGCAGCGGCGCTCGGCGCTGCGTCGCGGCCCGTGGTGATGGTCGGCCGCGAGGCGATGGACGCACCCGACGGCTGGGAGATCCTGCTCGCCGCCGGAGAGATCTGTCGCAAAATTGGCGTCGCCCTCAATGTGATGCGCGGGAAAGGCAACGCCTATGGGGCGTCACTCGCAGGCATCCTCCCCGACGCCGCTCCGGGCGGCCGTCCACTTGAAGAAGCCGCAGCCGAATTGAGGAACCTCTGGGGTGAGGTGAATGAAGGCAGTGGGATGACCGCGCCAGAGATCATCGAGGCCGCGGCGGCCGGAGGGCTCGACGTCCTGTACGTCGCCGGCGCCGATCCGGCCAACGATGTCCCGGATCGGGAGCGCTGGCGCGCCGCCCGCGCCCGGGTGCCATTCGTCGTCGTGCACGATGCGTTCTTGAGTGAGACCGCTCAGTCCGCCGATGTTGTCCTTCCTGCACTCGTCGCGGCGGAAAAGGACGGCACTGTCCTGAGCATCGAGGGACGCGTCCGGCGCGTCCGTGCCGCGGCCCAGGGACCCGGCGAGGCGCGGGCCGATGGGACAATCTTTGCTGCCCTGGCTGCGCGGCTTGGAAAGACGATGGGATACAGCAGCTGGGAAGAAATTTTCAACGAGATGCGGGAACTGATCCCGGGCCTGGCGCTTGACGGGCGCATGGTCTCGCGCCATCCGCCGATGGACGCCGCGCCGGACATGGGTCGTGCTTGGATCCAAGACGCACAGGGCTATCCGTTTGCGCTCATTCTGGGGGACGTGCTCTTTGATCGGGGCGCGTTGATGGCCAGATCTCCTACTATCGCGGATCTGGCGGGAGAGCCGTGGGCGCTGATACATCCAGACGACGCGGCGACGCTCGGCACGGTCGAGGGCGATTCGGTCGTGCTCTCCTCGCGTCGGGGCTCGGTCGCAGTTCGTGCCAGGTTCTCTGCTTCGATCCGCCCGGGCGAGGTCTATCTCCCCCGCGGATACGACGCCGCCCCTGCCAATAGACTCGTTGATGCCCGCGAGCCGCTGACGTACGTGCAGGTCCGCGTGCTTGTGCCGGCGACCACATGAACGCGCTCGCCGCCGCCGCCGTCAAAAGCGGGGTGCTGCTGTTTCTGCTGCTCACCGCATGCGCCTACATGACGCTGCTCGAGCGCCGGCTCCTCGCGAAATTTCAGATTCGGTACGGCCCGAATCGCGTCGGTCCGTTCGGACTGCTGCAGCCCTTGGCCGACGGCATCAAGCTCATCTTCAAGGAAGACTTTGCCCCGGCCCGTGTGGATCTGGTGGTGTACTGGCTGGCGCCCGCGATTTCGATGGTCACCGCGCTCTTTGTCTATGCGGTCATCCCATTCGGGCCGCAGCTCTATCTCGCCAACGTCGACGTCGGCATCTTGATCGTGCTTGCGGCATCCTCGGTCGGCGTGTACGGCGTCATTCTCGGCGGGTGGTCGTCCAACAACAAATACTCCCTCCTGGGGTCGCTGCGCAGCAGCGCGCAGCTCATCAGTTATGAGCTGGCGCTCAGCTTCGCCGTGATATCCGTGGTCCTCACGGCCGGCTCGTTGAGCCTGGTCGAGATCGTCAATGCACAGGCGCGCGTCTGGTTCGTCGTGCTGCAGCCCGTGGCGTTTGTGAGTTTTCTCATTGCCGCGGTGGCGGAGACCAATCGCGCGCCCTTTGATCTTCCCGAAGCCGAGCAGGAGCTGATCGCCGGGTATCAGACGGAGTACGGCGGGTTCAAGTTCGCGATGTTCTATATCGGCGAGTACGTCGCCATTGTGACGATGTCCGCGCTCGTGACGACCCTGTTCTGGGGCGGCTGGCACGGGCCGTTCTTGCCCGGAGTGGTGTGGTTTGCGCTGAAGATGTTTGCGTTTATCTTCTTCTTCGTGTGGATCCGCGCCACGCTTCCCCGTGTCAGACACGATCAGTTGATGGCGTTTGGGTGGAAAGTGCTGGTGCCCCTCGGGTTGCTCAATGTTGTGATTACCGCAATCATCGTGGTGTTGCTGCAATGACGGCGACGGACGCACGCCCTTCGACTCGCTTCGCTCGCTCAGGGCATTCGACTCGGAGCGGCCGCAGGCCATGAGCGAGCCTGCGAAGCAGGCGAGTCGAATGGGAGCGCGGCGCGTTCGCAAATACCTACGGCAGGGTTTCGCCATGCTGAAGGGCATGGCCGTTACGTTCCGGTATCTCTTCCGGCCCCCGATCACCGTGATGTACCCGGAACAGAAGCGGCCCGCTGTGCAGCCTCGTTTCAAAGGACGTCACTGGCTGACGCTCTACGAGGACACGATGGAGCGCTGCGTCGGGTGCGAGCTGTGCGTCATCGTGTGTCCGTCGCAGGCGATTTATGTCAAGGCCGCTGAAAACACGCCGGAACATCAGGTCAGCAAGGGGGAGCGGTATGCCGAGGACTTCCAGATCAATGAGCTCCGATGTATCTTCTGCGGGCTGTGCGAGGAAGCGTGTCCGACCGGCGCGATCGTCCTGGGCCGTGAGTACGAGCTCGCCGGCTATACACGCGAGTCGATGATCTACACAAAGCCGATGCTGACGGAACCGTATCCCGGCGCCTCGGGACGCGACCCGAAGAGGGAAGTATGACGGCGGTCATAGGTCGTAGGTCGTTGGTCGTAGGTGAAGACTTGACGTATTTTCAGCCACGACCTACGACCCACGACCCACGACCGAACGTGCGATGGAATTTGTAGTCTTCGTGGTCGCGGCGGCGGGCGCACTCGCCGGAGGCGTGGGCGTCATCGCCAGCCGAACCCCCGTGCGGAGCGCATTGTCCCTACTGCTCGTACTCGGCAATCTGGCCGTCATGTACCTGCTGCTATCCGCGCAGTTCATCGCCGCGCTGCAGGTGATCGTCTATGCCGGCGCGATCGTCGTCCTGTTTCTGTTCGTCATCATGTTGCTGCATATGCGGACTGGCGAGGGGCGGGTCGAGAAGCTTCGCTGGCAGCGTCCGGTGAGTTACGTCTTGTCTGGGGTATTCCTGAGCGCGCTACTCTGGGCGATCTGGACCGGCACCGGCACTCAAGTTGCCACCTCGCCGGCGGGGTTCGGGACTGTGGAGTCTGTGGGCCGCTCGCTCTTCACGACATTCCTGCTGCCGTTTGAGATCGCGTCTGTCGTGCTGCTGGTCGGCATCATCGCGGCTGTGGTCGTCGGCCGCCCGGTCGTCCCACCGTCTGCGCGAGCGCATCTCCCGCCGCCTGAATGATCATACCGGCGCAGTACTACCTCACCATCAGCGCTGTGTTGTTCACGCTGGGGATGGTCGGTGTGCTCGTGCGGCGGAACGCGCTCGTCATCTTCATGTCGATCGAGTTGATGCTCAATTCTGTCAATCTGACCTTCGTCACGTTTGCGCGGCAGCTGGCGGCCATTGAAGGGCAGGTGGCCGTGTTCTTCGTGGTTGTCATCGCGGCCGTCGAGGTCGTGGTTGGACTGGCCATCATCATCGCTATCTTTCGCACCCGCAGCACGGTTGATATCGACGACGTCGACCTTCTAAGAGGGTAGCTCGTTAGTGACGACCACTATTATCGCCCACGGAGTGGGCCAACGACGCACAGAGGCCGAGCTGCAGCGAGGCCGGGGGAATTTCGCTTGGTGCCGGGTTCAGTGAGCGGCTTGATTGTGCTCTTTCCGCTGGCAGGCTGGCTTATCAACGGCTTGGCCGGTGGCCGGCTTCCTGCTCGCGCCGCCGCCATGATTGGGAGTGCGTCGGTCGGACTGGCGTTCGTCGTGTCGGTCGTTTCGATCCTCGACCCACGAGTGTGGCAGGACGGGATCACGACCCGACTGTTTACCTGGATTGACGCGGGCGAGTTCACGGTCGAGGCGTCGCTCCTGATGGACCCGCTCTCCGCGCTGATGGCGCTGCTGGTGAGTGGCGTCAGCTTCCTGATCCACGTGTACTCGGCCGGATATATGGCCGGAGATCCCGCGCAGAGCCGATATTTTGCGTATCTGAATCTTTTCGTCGCGTCCATGCTGCTGCTGGTTCTCGCCGGGAATCTGGTCGTCATGTTTGTGGGATGGGAGCTGGTGGGCTTGTGCTCCTATCTACTGATTGGATTCTGGTTCGAGCGCGAGCGCGCTGCGAATGCCGGCCGCAAGGCGTTCGTCGTGAACCGCATCGGCGATGCCGGATTTCTTCTCGGGATCCTGCTCCTGGCGGTCACGGTCAACAGCCTCGACTTCGTGAACCTCTCCGCCAGCGCGGAGTCGATTGCGGTGCCGGTGGCGACCGCGGCCACGCTCCTGTTGTTCGTCGGCGCCACCGGGAAGTCGGCGCAGTTACCCCTCTACGTCTGGTTGCCTGACGCGATGGAAGGACCGACGCCGGTCTCGGCACTCATCCACGCGGCCACGATGGTGACCGCCGGTGTCTACATGATCGCCCGCCTGCAAGCCCTGTTCTTCCGCGCAGAGGTCACCCTGAGCGTGATCGCCGCGGTCGGTGCCCTGACCGCGTTCTTTGCCGCGACCGTCGCGCTGGTCGAGCATGACCTGAAGCGCGTCCTCGCGTACTCCACGATCAGCCAGCTCGGATACATGTTCCTCGCCATGGGTGTGGCCGCGGCCCCGGTCGGGATGTTCCACCTGACGACGCATGCCTTCTTCAAAGCGCTCTTGTTCCTGGCCGCGGGCAGCGTGATGCACGCGATGCACGATGTGATCGACATGCGCCGGCTCGGAGGTCTCGCTCGGCCGATGCGCTGGACGGCGCTGGGTTTTCTGATCGGCGCGGCCGCACTCGCCGGATTCCCGTTGACCTCTGGCTTCTTCAGTAAAGACCTCATCCTAGAGCGCGCATTCGCCCACGCGGAAGGTGGGCTCACCTTGCTGCTCTGGATCGCCGGCGTCCTGACCGCATTTGTGACGGCCCTCTACATCACGCGGGCGGCGATCCTGACCTTTGCTCCACCGCCTTCCCATCAGGATCATCCGCATGAAGCGCCGCCTACTATGACCTGGCCGATGGCTGCGCTCGCAGCATTGGCGCTTGGAGGCGGGATCCTTGGGGCGCAGGCAGCAGGCGCACCCCTGTTGCACGCGCTTGATGCGTTCTTTCACGTTGAAGAATCGGGCGCCGCCAAGTCCGTGCCGGCGCTCGCGCTGACTATCGTGTCAGCCACCGCCGCACTGCTGGGGATCCTGGCGGGGTTCGGGCTGTACCGCGGTCGCCGGGACGTCTCCCTGGGCGCGCTGGGCAATCTTTTTCGGCGTCAATGGTTCGTCGAGGACCTCTACGAGGTGGTGATTGTCGAGCCATCGAAGCGCCTTGCGCACTTTCTTGCTGGAACCGTGGACCTTCAGATCATCGACGGCACGGTGAACGGCGTTGCGGCCGGCTTCAAGCGTTCGAGTGCGGCGCTGCGAAGGGTGCAGACGGGATACGTCCGGAACTATGCCGCCGTCGTGCTGGCCGGGACCGTGCTGCTGCTCGGATACTGGCTGACACGATGAATAGCGGGAACGCGGGAACGCGGGAACGCGGGAACACGAAACCACCATGCTAACTGTCCTCATTTTCCTACCGGTCCTGGGCGCCGTCATCGTGGCGCTGATCGACAGGAGTCGCGATCCGCTGCTCCGCTGGATCGGACTCGGGGCATCTCTGTCATCGTTCGTGGCTTCTCTTCTGACCTTCGCCCTGTTTGTTCCGGGAGAATCCAGGATGCAGTTCGTCGAGCGAGCAGCCTGGGTTCCGTCGCTGGGGATTTCGTATCAGCTCGGCATCGATGGCATCTCGCTTCCGCTGGTAATGCTGACCACCGTGATGATGCCGCTGGCGCTCTTATCGTCCTGGTCGTCGGTTACCGAACGCGTGAAGGAGTTTACGATCAGCCTCCTGTTGCTGGAGGCTGGCCTGCTCGGCACGTTCCTGAGCGTGGACTTGGTGCTCTTTTACGTGTTCTGGGAGGCTGTGCTCATCCCGATGTACTTTGTGATAGGACTGTGGGGAGGCCCCCGCAGGACGTATGCAGCGATCAAGTTCATCCTCTACACCATGGCCGGCAGTGCGCTGATGCTGGTGGCAATCATCGCGCTGTACCTGCAGGGAGGCGCGCAACTCGGGATCCGCACCTTCGATCTGCTGCGCCTGCGCGAGGTGGCGGTGCCGATGCCGCTCGAAGCCTGGCTGTTTGGCGCATTTGCACTGGCGTTCGCCATTAAAGTGCCGGTCTGGCCGCTGCACACCTGGTTACCCGACGCGCACGTCGAGGCACCCACGGCAGGCAGTGTGATCCTTGCGGCGGTGCTGCTGAAGATGGGGACGTATGGCTTCCTCCGATTTCTGCTGCCGTTGTTCCCGCAGGCCACGGTGCAGTTCGCGCCCGTGCTCTCGGTGCTGGCGATCGTAGGAATCATCTATGGCGGAATCGTGTCGTGGGCGCAGCGAGACGTGAAGCGTCTCGTGGCGATGAGCAGCGTGAGCCACCTGGGATTTGTCACCCTTGGGGCGTTTGCGCTGACGGTCGAGGGCCTCCAAGGCAGCCTGCTGCAGATGGTCAATCACGGCATCAGTACAGGCGGACTGTTCTTGCTCGTCGGCATCCTCTACGACCGCACCCACTCCCGGTTGCTGGACGACTATGGCGGCGTGGCCGCCCTGATGCCTCGATTCGCCGCCGTGGCGCTCATCATCGTACTTTCGTCGATGGCGCTTCCCGGAACGAACGGGTTCATCGGTGAGCTGCTGATCCTGGTCGGCACGTTCCGCCGAGTCCCCGCGTATGCGGCCGCGGCCATCGGAGGAGTGGTGCTCTCGGCGATCTACCTGTTGTGGATGTATCAGCGCGTCATGCAGGGTCCGGTGCGGGTGAAGGCGCCGGCCGCCATGGTGGAGGTCACGCGCCGTGAACTGGTGACCCTGGTGCCGCTGATCATCCTCATCTTCACCATCGGACTGTATCCCAATTTCCTACTGAGTCGCAGCGAGGCGTCCGTGCGTGCGCTTCTCCGGCACGTCAGCGTTCGAACAGCAGTCCAATCACCAATGCCACCCCAGAAATTCGCCGCGCGAATTCCCCCGGGACCCCGACACCCGACACACCAGTCACGACGATGACACTGCCGCAGGTCGATCTTCGCATTATTCTTCCCGAGATTACCGTGGGCATCGCTGTCGCCGTGGTCATGGTGTGGGCGGCCTTTCTTCCGCAGGACCGCCAGCGTCTGTTGCGGTGGGTGAGCGGGATCGCGCTCCTGCTGGCGCTGCTCGAGGTCTTTGTGGTCTCCGGCGGTGCGGCATTCGGCGGGATGTACGTGCGCGACTCGCTGACGAAGTCACTCCAAATCATTGTGATGCTGACCGCGATCCTTGCGGTCTGGATGTCGGGAGCGTACATGGAGCGGACGCGCCTGGAGACCGGCGAGTACTACGCGCTGCTCTTGTCGGCCGCGTTGGGCGCGCTGCTGATGGCGGCGAGCGCCGATCTGCTGCTGCTGTTTCTTGGGCTCGAGACCTTATCGATTCCGCTGTATGTCCTCGCCGCCATTGCGCGAGGCGACCTCAGGAGTCAGGAAGCCGGGATGAAGTACTTCTTGCTCGGCGCGTTCAGCACCGTGTTCTTCCTGTACGGACTCGCGTTGATCTTCGGCGCCGCCGGTTCGACCAGTCTCGCCCGCGTAGCGTCTGCGGCCGGAACCGGTTCGCCGCTCCTGCTTGCCGGGATTGGATTGGTGACGATTGGTCTCGCGTTCAAGGCGGCGGTCGTACCGTTTCACGCCTGGGCGCCCGATGTCTACGAAGGCGCGCCGCTGCCGGTCGCCGCGTACATGTCGGTCATCGCGAAGGTGGGGGCGTTCGCGGCGATGATTCGCGTGTTCGTGCTGGCGTTGCCAGGTGCGGTCGTGCCGTGGGGGACGGCGCTGGCCGTACTCAGCATGATGACGATGACGCTGGGGAACGTCGCCGCGCTGCTGCAGAGCAACCTCAAGCGGCTGCTCGCGTATTCAAGCATTGCGCATGCTGGATTTATGTTGACGGGTATCATCGCCGCCAACCGAGCCGGGACGTCAGCGGTCGTGTTCTATCTGCTCGTCTACACCCTCATGACGCTCGGTGCGTTTGGCGTCCTCCTGGGACTGGCCCGTCGGGGCGAGGAAGCCGACGACATTTCAGATCTCACCGGCCTTGCCTGGAGGTCGCCGGCACTTGCCGGTGCGATGACCCTGTTCATGGTGTCCCTCGCCGGATTGCCGCCGACCGCAGGGTTTTTCGCGAAGCTCTATGTGTTCTCGGCGGTGCTGGACGCGGGGTACGTCGCGGTGGTCATCGTGGCGGTGCTGACGAGCGTCGTGTCAGCGTACTACTACCTACGCGTGGCATATACCATGTTCATTGGTCAGCCATCGCCCGAGGTGGAATTCGTTGGCGGGCGCTGGGTGAGTACGGCGATCATCGTGACGGCGGCCGGCGTACTGCTTCTGGGCATCATCCCGGCGCCTGTGACGACGTTCTTGGAACAGGTCGCGGACGCTCTAAAGTAACCGGGCTTGGGGCTTCCCAAAGCCCTAAGCCCGCAGTTGAGGTGTTAGGTGAGCGAAGCGGAGAAGTTCGACGCGATTGTGGTCGGCGCCGGCCCCGCCGGCAGCGCCGCGGCGCACACGATGGCAAAGGCTGGACTAGGCGTCGTGTTGCTGGAGCGCGGCGACTATCCGGGCGCGAAAAACGTAATGGGCGGCGTCATGTATGGACGCATGCTCGCCGACGTCATCCCCGATTTCATGACGCACGCGCCGATCGAACGCGTCATCGTCGAGGAGCGGCTCTGGATCGCGACCGATGACTCCGCGGTGAGCATCGGTCACAAGACCGCCAACAGTCACGGAGAGATCCCGAACGCGTTTACCGTTCTGCGCGCGCCCTTCGACCGCTGGTTCGCCTCCAAAGCGGAAGAAGCGGGCGCGCTCCTTGTGACAGGCACAGTGGTGGAAGACGTCATCCTCGACAATGGGCGGGTGGCCGGAGTCCGAACGGGGCGGGCTGATGGGGACCTGCTCGCCGATGTGGTGGTGATCTGCGACGGCGTGCATTCCTTTCTCGCCAAGCGCGCAGGGCTGCAGCAGCGGGAGATCGAGCCGCACGAGGTGGCGCTGGCCGTCAAAGAAATCATTGCGCTGCCCAAGGAGACGATCCAAGAGCGTTTCAATGTAAGCGAGGGCGAGGGCGCAACGATCGAGATCTACGGCACGGTGACCCAGGGCATGGGCGGATACGCCTTCATCTACACAAACCGGGAAAGCCTCTCCGTGGGAGCAGGGGCCCTGATGTCCCACTTCATGAAGACGAAGATTACGCCGTATGCGCTCCTGGAGCGGGTGAAACAGCATCCGCTCGTGCGTCCGTTGATCGCGGGCGGGCAGGTCGTGGAGTATCTGGCGCATGCCATTCCCGAGGGCGGCTACAAGGCCATGCCCAAACTCTATACAGACGGCGCGTTGATCGCGGGTGATGCGGCGATGATGGTGAATGGGTTGCACCGTGAGGGCAGCAACCTTGCGATCACCGCGGGGCGCCTGGCCGCGGAGACAGTGATCGAGGCGAAGGCGAAGGGCGACTTCTCCGCGCAATCGCTGTCGGCCTACCGTGAGAAATTACAGCACAGCTTTGTGTTGAAGGACCTGCAAAAGTACCAGCACCTGCCCGAGTTCATCGATCGCCACTCCGACCTGCTGGGAATCTATCCGGATTTGGTGAATCATGCGGTGCACGAGATGCTGACGGTCGACGGCATGTCAAAGCGCGAGAAACAGAAGAAGATTTGGAGAGATCTGACGGCCCGGCGCTCTCTGTGGCAGCTGCTCAAAGACGGGTACCAGACGTGGAAGGTGATCCGATGAGGGGGTGGGCGAGAGTGGAGGTCAGGATAGCCAATGAAGATTGAGGAGAAGCTATTTCTTCTCACGTACAAGCACGATAAGCAGACCCACATTACGATTCGCAGCAACGAGCCATGCGCGAATCAGTGTGGAGCGCAATGGGGCCGTCCGTGCACGACGTTCTGCCCGGCCAACGTGTACAACTGGGACGGCGAGAAGATCGCCGTCTCATACGAAAACTGCGTGGAGTGTACCTCGTGCCTGACAGGATGTCCTTACCAGAACATCGATTGGAGACTTCCCCGCGGCGGGTTTGGGGTGCAGTACCGCAATGGCTGACTAGCGGGCCTCGGGCATCGGGCGTCGGGTATCGCCTCGCTTCTGGCGGGTTACCAGAAACCAGATCCCTCCAATGAGCAAGATCACGGCGGGGATGTGGCCAAGCGTGAGAACCCAGAACACACGCTCCTCAGATCGGAGCAAATCCAGCAGAATCCGTCCGATTGAACTAAGGAGGACAATCGTCCAAAATACTTCGCCCGGAAAGCGGCGGCGGTTCGCGACCCGGAATCCTATCAACAGTACGAGGGTCCCGAAGACCATCTCGTAGAGCTGCAGCGGATGACGAGGACCGGCGGCACCAGGGAACGTGACCGCCCAGGGAACCTGAGTCACGTCCCCGTAGAGCTCGCCGTTCATGAAGTTGCCAAAGCGGACGAGGATGTTTCCCAGAGGAACCGCCCATGCGGTAGTATCCGCGAGGCTCCAAAACGATAGATGGCGACGGCGGCTGGTGAGCCACAGGAGGATGAGCGCCGCGGCGATGGCGCCGTGCGACGTCAGCCCGCCGTGATCTATGCGCAGGATCTCGAGAGGATTCGTGAACTCGGCCGGATGGGAGAGCACATAGCCCACGCGGGCGCCGATGAACGCGGTCACCACGAACGGCACCGTCAGGCGGTCGAGTTCCGGTGTGGGAACGCCTAAGCGCGGCCCATACCGGTAGGCCATGGCGACCGCCAGCAAGATCATGAGGGCCATCATCACGCCGTACCAGCGGATGACGAGGGGGCCAACCTCAACGATGACGGGGTTCATTGACGCAGTCACACCATACTACGGGAATAAGGGATCAAGGAACAGGGTTCAGGAAGATTAACGCTTACCTGATGAAGGTTGCTGTTGGTTCAACGAGCGATTCAAAGCTTCGGGCCACACGGGCGGTCTTCGCCCGCATTGACCCGAAGGCCGAAGTTCAGGCCGTGCCCGTGGAGTCATTGGTTTCCGATCAACCGGTCAGCGATGGAGAGACGATCGCGGGCGCGCTTCATCGCGCGCGCGCGAGCCGCAAGATCGCCCACGCCGATCTCGGGGTGGGCATCGAAGGGGGCGTTCATCCGGACACCCACGGTGTGTGGATGTGCGCCTGGGTAGCGATCGTCGACCGGCAGGGTCGAGAGGGTCTGGGCTGCGGAATGCGATTGCGCCTTCCCGACTGGATCGCAAGGCGCGCGCTCTCACGTGAGCCGGTCGGTGCGATCGTCGACAGGTTTCTGGGACAGCAAGAAGCGCACGAGGCGCTCGGTGTGATTGGACTGCTTACACGCAGGCTCGTGGACCGGCAGGCGGCGCTGGAGCAGGCGCTCCTCGCCGCGCTGGCCCCGTTTCTCTCCGAGGAGATGTATGGTCAAGAGCCCGAATCATCTGGCCGCAAGCAGGAACAGGGCGATCAACAGCAACAGGAAAATCATGAGGATCACCTCCTTCCGTGAGTCTTTTCCCCTCTCTGTAGGCCTCTGTCTTGCCTGAGCTGCCATTCATCCAGGTCCTCGTTGAGAACCTCGCGCCCCGGATGACGGGACGCACGATCCGTCACGTCCACCTCGCGAGTCCCTCAGTTCTGAAGACAGTCGAACCGCCGCTCAGCGAGACGCAGGGACGTGCCATTGAGAGGGTGCGCCGCGCCGGCAAACTCATCCTCCTTGATCTGGATGGCGGCCTCTCGGTCGCGTTTCATCTGATGCGGAATGGACGGTTGCAGGTGGCGCCCGCCCGGGTGAGCGGCCAACGCTCGCCGCGTCCATCAAAGGACGTCGCGCTCATCATGATGCTCGACGATGACCAGGAGCTCCGATTCGTCGAGATCGGCCCGAAGAAGCGCGCTGCGCTGTACGTCCTGCCGGCCGAGGGGATGTTCGAACGAGAACCACTGCAGGGTCTCGGTCTCGATCCACTCAGCGACGAGTTTACGCCGGAGCGGTTAAAAGACATGCTGGCGCAGGATGCAGGGCAACTCAAGCATTTCCTGACGCTGCAGCGGTACATCACCGGTATCGGAAACGCCTTTTCGGACGAAATCCTCTGGGCGGCGCGGCTCTCCCCGTTTGTACGTGCGTCGAAGCTCGCGCCCGAGGAAATCGCAACCCTCTATCAGGGCATTCGCGCAACGCTGATCCGAGGACTTCAAGAACACCGTCAGGCGTTTACGGGCAATCTGCCGACGAAGGAACCCCTGCAGTTACTTCGTGTGCACCGGCATGGCGGCGAACCGTGCCCTCGATGCGGGACGAAGATCGCCCAGGTTCTATACGCCGAGAAGGAGACGTATTATTGCCCATTCTGCCAGACCGGTGGGAAAGTCTACGCCGACCGGCGCCTCTCCCGGCTCCTCAAATGACCCGAGATAAACCCTCGACGCGGGTCGACCATCTAGGTAGTGAAAGTTATTCTAGGACGCGTCCATTTGGGGCATGAGGTCACTGGCAGGGATGCTGCGGTGCATCTCTAATCTCCATTCCCGGAGTTCGAGAGCGAAATGCCAGAAGTGAATCTGATTCTCGCGTTCGCTGCCGGCATGCTCGGGTTTGCTTCCCCGTGCATTGTGCCGCTTATCCCGGGCTATGTGTCGTTCGTCTCGGGTCTGTCCCTCAGTGAGATGAATCCCGAAGAGCGCCGTCGTCATCTCGGCCGTGTGTGGCTGTCGACGCTGCTCTTCGTGCTCGGGTTCTCAGCGGTCTTCACCGCCATGGGCGCCTCGGCCACCATCGCTGGCAATTTCATCCTCAGCAACCGGCAGTGGTTGAGTCGCGTCGGCGGCGCGGTCATCATCGTACTCGGGCTGTCCGTGCTCGGCGTGTTGAAGATTCCCGCACTCTACCGCGAACGGCGATTTCACGTGGGCCGCCGGGGCGCATTTCCCGTCGGCATGGCGTTCGCGTTTGCCTGGACGCCCTGCGTCGGTCCGGTGCTCGCGGCCATCCTGACACTCGCCGCGACAGCCGCGCGAGCAAGCGATGGAGCGCTATTGCTGTTCTCGTATTCGTTGGGGCTCGGGGTCCCGTTTCTCGTGGCAGCAGGGTTGCTCTCTACGGCTTTTGACGCCCTTGGGTGGTTCAGGCGGCACGGCAGGGCGATCGAAGCGGTGAGTGGAGCGTTTCTGGTTGTCATGGGGGCCGCGTTGATGTTCGACCTGGTGTTTAGGCTCAACACCTGGATCCTGCGGCTGTTTCCATTCCAGCCCGTCATATAGGGGAGAGGGCATGAATCTCATCCGATCTCACCGCTGGAGAGAAATTCTCGGCGTGCTCATCATGGTCGCCGTGCTGTCGCCGCTGGCGACCGGGCTGCCCGCCCTGGCCGCCGACCAATCCCTCGTCTTCGAAGCACTGGGAGTGCTGCAGCAGTATTACGTCGATCCTATCGACCCGGTGAAGATGCTCAACGCAGCCCTGGCGGGAGTCCGGGCGCAGCTCTCCACGGGAGGGGTCACTGCGACCCTCTCTGATATCTCGGCCGACGTCTCCGAGGCTGAGGCCAGGCGCATTTTTGTCGAGCGATTCATGAGCGCCGTAAGCGCGGGCCAGAGCAGCATCTCGGACACCCAGCTGGCCCACGCCGCGGTCCGCGGAATGACCGAAAGTTTCAAAGACTCACACACGGGCTTCCTGACGCCGCAGCAAAACGCGGAGCGGCGCCAGCGGCAGCGTGGGCAGGCCGGCTTCTCAGGGATCGGCATCATCCTGGGACCGCGCGACGGCAAGTTCTTCGTGGTGACAACAATACCCGGTGGACCCGCCGAGGCTGCCGGAATCAAAGAATTCGATCGCATCGTGAGGATCAACGACGTTTCGACCGCAGGCATGCAGGTCGATCAGGTGTCCGGCATGGTCCGCGGTCCCGCGGGAACACAGGTCACGCTCACCCTGCAGCGGCCGGGTGTCACAGATCCGGTGGTGCTGGCCGTGACACGCGCGTCGATCTCGATTCCGTCGATCTTGAAGAGCGAGATCTTTGAAGGCGGTGTCGGGTACATCAAGCTCTATCAGTTCGTGGAACGGACCGGTCGAGACTTCCGTGGCGTGGTCACCCAGATGCAGGGTCAGGGAATGCGGGCCCTGGTGCTCGACCTCCGCGGGAACAGCGGAGGATATCTCACAGAACTCAACAGCGTGCTGAACGCGCTCATGCCGTCAGGTCTCCCTGTGTATACCGAGATACGAAAGGGCGGCACCACGCGCGTCTTTCGTACAGTCGGGCCTGCGCTGCTGCCGGCATCCGTGCCGATGGTGGTCTTGATCGACGAGAACAGCGCCTCCGCGGCTGAGCTGCTGGCGATGGCAATCAAGGAACATCGCCGCGGTCAGTTGATCGGAGAGAAGACGGCCGGGGCGGTCGAGGCGAGCCTGTTGCTCGATCTTACCGACGGATCGGCGCTCAGCGTGACGACATTCCGTCTGGCGTCAGGGCTGGGCGTGCGACTCGAGGGCGCAGGTGTCGAGCCCGACATGCCGACCGCGCTCACCACGGCAGACATGGAAGCCGGACAGGACAAGCCGTTGGGTACGGCGGTCCGCGTGGTGCGGCAGTATCTTGCTCTTCCAGCAAGGTAAGAGGTATAAGGTATAAGGTAAAAGGAAAACCAAACAGGCAGAGATAAGCGGAAGGGAAGAGGTCACACCCTCTTCCCTTCTGATCTTGTGTAGTCCGTAAACCTTATACCTTAAACCTTGGACCTTGCCGTGTCCGACCAGGCCATCCTCGACCAGATCGATAGCAGCCGCGCGTCCATCGTCGGCCTGCTGGCGAGTGCGGTGCGCACAGAGAGTTCGAATCCGCCCGGCGATACGCGTCGCGTGGCCGATCTGCTTGCCGCGCACCTGCGTGAGCGCAGCCTCGATTTCCAGATCCTCGCCGATGAACCGCGCAAGCCAAATATCATCGCCAGGATTGGGACGGGTTCACCTGAGGTGCTCTTTACGTCGCACATGGATACGGTGCCACCCGGTGACCGGCGCGCTTGGCGACGCGATCCGTTCTCGGGTGAGATCGTGAGCGCGCGCATGTACGGCAGGGGGTCGGCGGACGCGAAAGCGTCGCTGATCGGGATGATCGCGGCGATTGAAGCGCTGACGATGGTGCTGCCGCTCGCGGGAACGCTGAGCTTCGCCGCGGTCAGCGACGAAGAGGTGGGCGGCGTAAAAGGCACCGAGTTCTTGGTCGATCGTGGCCTGCTGCGGCCCAATCACGTGGTCGTGGGTGAGATCACGCACAACCGGCTGGCGGTCGCGGAGAAAGGCGTGGTCTGGCTTCGTATCACCACGCACGGTCGCGCCGCGCATGCGAGCACCCCATGGGAAGGCAGCAATGCGATCTCGCACATGATCCGTGTGCTGGGTGCCATCGAGCAGCAGATCGGGAACCGGTTGAAAGGGATGTCCCATCCGCTCGTGCCGCCGCCGTCGCTCAGCATGGGCACGATCCGAGGCGGGATCGCGACGAACGTGGTCGCCGACTGGTGCGAGGCAACGATCGACCGGCGCACGCTGCCGGGCGAGAGCATCCCCGAGGCCGTGGCAGAGATTGAGCGTGTGCTGGCGGGACTCGAGAAGGACGATCCCACCCTGCAGTCGGATGTGGAGGTCGTGCAAAGCGGTCCGCCCATCGAAACGCCCTTGGATGCCCACATCGTCCGCCTGGCGCAGGTGGTAGCGCGTGAGCTTCAGATCCCCTCCGATGTGGTGGGCTATCCTCAGGCCAGTGACGGGCGCTTCTTCGCTGAACGTGGTGTTCCGACCATCATCTTCGGGCCGGGCTCGCCCGAGGTCGCGCATACTCCGGACGAATACGTGGACCTCGACGACGTCATCACCGCAGCGAAGTTCTATGCGCTGCTGGGGAAGCGGATGTTGACAGCAGACGGGAACGCGGGAACGCGGGAACGCGGGAACGCGACACGCTCGACGGGCGCCGGACGCTGAGCCGTGGATTTCACCCTGGAAGAGCATCAGCTGGCCGCGCAGCGAATGGTGCGGGAGTTTGCGCAAACAGAGGTTGCGCCGCGGATTCGCGAGCTGGATCGCGCGCAGCAGTTCGACCGCTCGGTGGTTAAGAAAATGGGCGAGCTCGGCATCCTCGGCCTGTGTGTGCCCGAGCAATACGGCGGCGCCGGCATGGATTACATTAGCCTCGGTCTGGCCTGCGAGGAACTCGAGTACGTCGACACGTTCATGCGGGTCATCATGTCGGTTCACCTGGGTCTCAATAGCCTCAGCATTCTGGCCTGGGGCACCGATGAGCAACGGCGAAAATTTCTCACCCCGCAGGCGCGGGGCGACGCGCTGGCCGCCTACGGGCTCACCGAACCTGTGGCCGGCAGTGACGCGGTTGGCATTCGCGCCACCGCCGTCCGCGACGGCCGTCAGTACGTGCTGAGCGGAGAGAAGACGTGGATGTCGCTGGCCGACGTGGCCGACCACTTCCTCGTGTTCGCCTGGACTGATTCGGGCAAGCAACGCGCGCGAGACCATAGCGGGCTGTCGGCATTCCTGGTCACGCGTGAGATGCGGGGCGTCAGCACCTCAACGATTCACGGCAAGCTTGGGATCCGCGCCGGTAATACGGGCTCAGTTGTCATGGACGAGGTCCGCGTCCCCGAGGATCACCGCCTCGGCGAAGAGGGCGAAGGGTTCCGAATCGCGATGTTCGCCCTCGACCAGGGCCGGTTTACGGTCGCCTCGGGCGCCACCGGCTTGATCCGTGCGTGTCTGGACGCAAGCGTGCAATACGCAAAAGACAGGCGGACGTTTGGCCGGCCGATCGGCGAACATCAGCTGGTGAAAGAGATGATCGCGCGGATGACGCGCGACTACGAAGTCAGCCGCTTGCTGTACCTTCGCGCAGGATGGATGAAAAATCAGGGGGTACGCAACACACGGGAGACGTCGCTGGCAAAGTGGTACGCAACCGTGGCATCCGAAGATGCCGCGGGCGATGCGGTGGAAGTGTACGGCGCCTATGGCTACTCGGACGAGTATCCGGTCGAGCGCTATTACCGCAATGCCAAGGGCGCCGTCATCTACGAAGGCACGCGCGAGATCCACACCCTGCTGCAGGCCGACTACGCCCTGGGTTACCGCGAGGACCGGCCTGCCCGCGTCACGCTGCCCCCATGGCCTTTCGACGGAGAACCGGGAACACGGGAACGCGGGAGCATGGGAACGCGGAAATGATTTCCCAGGGGAATCTGGTGACGCGTTCCCGCGTTCCCCTGTTCCCGCGATTCCGGTAGTCTATGCTGCCCTGGGAACGGCTGCGCGATAAGCTCCTTACGCTCGAAGGGAAGCCCTATCCAGCTTACAAGTCGCTCGAAGGCACATACCGGTTCGAGCGATTTGTACTGTCTCTCGACCTGGTTGCGCAGGACCCCGGGATTTCGTCAACGATGCGGGTGCGCGTCGATCAGGCCGAGGCTCGGTTTCCGTCGGACCTCTGGTCGACGCGAACCCGCAAAGTGGCACTCGAGGATTACATCGCGAGGCGCTGGCACGAGACGATCCGGAAGGTCATGCGCGCTCCGCACGCGGGGCGGGCTGCATACGGCATTGAGGCAGGCGGACAGCAGATCCTCGAGCGCACCGCGTGCCGCATCACCGAGGATTGGCTCGAGATCCGCGGCGCGATCACCTGGCCCTCGGACGCACGCAAGGCGGCCCCGAAGATCGCGCAGGCCATGATCACCGAGGACATGCCTCAGCTTATCGACGGCGCGCTCATCTATGCCAACCAGAACCCCTCCGCGGTGCAGAGGCACGTGCAGCTCGCCGAGGATGCGGAAGCGCTAAGGGACCAGTTGGGTGAGCGCGGGCTGATCGCGTTCATTGCCGATGGCGCCGTGCTGCCGCGTGAACCCGCATCCGGCAAGCCGATGCTCTCCCACCTCGTCACCTGGCAGTCACCGCCCGAGCTGCGCGTCACCGTGACTCTTCCGCATCGAGGGCCGGTGACCGGGCTGGGCGTGCCACGCGGGATCACGATGATCATCGGTCCACCGTTCTCCGGTCGCTCCACGTTCATTCGCGCACTCGCCGCCGGTGTGTACACTCATCTGCCTGGAGACGGCCGTGAGTTCTCTGCGACGGCGGCCGATGCCGTCCTTGTGACGGCCGAGGATGGCCGGCGCATCGAAGGCGTCAACCTTCATCCATTCATCACGCATCTTCGCACCGGAGAAGACGTGGCTCAGTACAGAACTGAACAGGCCCCGCCGCTGCTGTCCCAGGCCGCGGCTCTTGTAGAAGCACTCGAAGCCGGCTGCTCGGTGCTGTTGATCGACGAAGATTCATCGGCGCCGGCATTGCTGGCGCAGGACCCGCTCCTGCGCAGGCTCGTCCCGCAAGCTGCCGTGCAGGTCGTTCCACTCGTCGATCTGCTCCGTCCGCTCTATGAAGAACACGGAATCTCCAGCGTCATCGTGTCGAGCGCCGGGAGTGAGTATGCAAGGGTGGCGGATACTGTCATTGCCATGGATGGGTTTCATCCGTCTGTGGTGACCGCTCAGGCGAAGGAACTTGTCGCAGGCGCGAGTGCGTCCGAGCCAGCTCGTCCATTCGGGGGCATTCACCACCGCGTGCCACTGCCCGAAAGTGTGAGCCAGTTCCGAGGGCGGAAGCTGCGCCCCGAACTGCCCGGTCCGCGAGATGTCGTGATGGTTGGTCGCGAGGTCATCGACCTTTCAGGTGTGGCGCAGTTGGCCGAACCGGCGCAGACACGTGCCGCAGTTGCGGCCATCATCTATGCCGCTGGGCAGGGCTATGTTGACGGATCGCGAACCGTCCGGGAAATCCTAGCAATGGTCGAGTCGGATATCTCACAACGCGGGCTCGACGCGCTCGAGCCGGCAGATGCGCCCGTCGGAGATCTCGCGCGGCCTCGGCGGCAAGAGATGGCCGCAGCCCTGAACCGGTTGCATACGCTTCGAGTAAAGTCCTAACAGGAGACGATCGCGTGGACACGGTGAAAATCACGCTGGACGAGTCTAGGATTCCGAAGGCCTGGTACAATATTGCCGCGGACCTGCCGGTACCGCTGGCCCCGGTGATCCACCCGGGGACCAAGCAGCCGATTGGACCGAACGATCTCGCACCACTATTTCCGATGGAGCTGATCCTCCAAGAAGTCAGCACCCAACGTGAGGTGCCGATCCCCGAACCGGTGAGGGACGTGTACAGGCTGTGGCGACCGACTCCGCTCTACCGCGCGCGGCGATTGGAACGGGCACTCGATACCCCGGCCCGGATTTACTACAAGTACGAAGGTGTGAGCCCCGCCGGCAGCCACAAGCCGAACACCGCCGTCGCGCAAGCCTTCTACAACAAGCAGGCGGGTGTCCGCCGCCTCACCACAGAGACCGGTGCGGGCCAGTGGGGGAGCGCCCTGGCATTGGCCTGTCGATTCTTTGACCTTGAATGCACCGTGTATATGGTGAAGGTGAGCTATGACCAGAAACCCTACCGCAAGGTGATGATGCAGACCTGGGGCGCGGAGGTCATCCCAAGCCCTAGCGACCGCACTCGTGCCGGCCGCGACATTCTTGAGAGAAATCCGGAGTCTCCGGGGAGTCTGGGTATTGCGATCAGCGAAGCAGTTGAGGACGCGGCGACGCACGACGACACGAAGTACTCGCTCGGCAGTGTGCTCAATCACGTCCTCATGCACCAGACCGTCATCGGCCAAGAGGCGAAAGAACAGATGGAGATGGCCGGAGACTACCCGGACGTGGTCATCGGCTGCATCGGCGGGGGCAGCAACTTGGCCGGGCTGACCTTTCCGTTCCTACGGGACAAGTTCAAGGGCAATCAGGTGCGCATTGTTGCCGTCGAGCCCGAGGCGTGCCCCACGCTGACGCGCGGCGAGTACCTCTATGATTTCGGAGACACCGCGGCCACCACCCCGCTGCTCAAGATGTACACGCTGGGGCATACGTTCGTCCCACCGGCAATCCACGCGGGAGGCTTGCGCTACCATGGCGATGCGCCGCTGGTGTGCCTGCTGTACCATCACAAATTCATTGAAGCGGTCGCGTATGCTCAGCGACCCGTGTTTGACGCTGCCGTACAGTTTGCACGCACCGAGGGCATTCTTCCGGCGCCGGAAGCTGCGCACGCCGTCCGCAAGGCCGTCGATGAGGCGCTGCAGTGCAAACGAGAGGGACGGGCGCGCACGATCCTGTTCAACCTGAGCGGCCACGGACATTTCGATCTCCGCGCATACGAAGAGTACCTTACGGGCCGGCTTGAAGACTACGCCTACCCTCGGCAGCAGATTCAGGAGGCCATGCGGGAACTCACTGCCATTCAACCCTAGTCTGAGGTCTGGCTCGTCGGATCCTCTTCAAAATACGGTCGTCGGCCGTAGGTCGTAGGTCGTGGAACCGGCAACCTCCCACTACCGCCTACGACCTACCACCTACGACCTACGACCGAAGTTGAAGGGAGAGCGTTCGGCAGGAGGCAGTCTGCCGAACAAGCGAACCGGAGTCAAATCCTCAGCGGCCAGGCCCCCGCCAGGCAATTGTTATTGACTGAGGTCAAGAATTCAGATAGCCTAGGCGGGGACCAAATTTTCAGAGGGGAAGACGCATGGCGGGCTCGTTTCTGATCATACTCCGGGAAGGCCTCGAGGCGGCACTGATTGTTGGAATTATCTTGGCTTATTTGACGAAAACCGGCAATCGAGGCAAGTCCGGAGTCGTCTGGATGGGGGTCGGCCTGTCCGTGCTCATGAGCGTTCTGGTCGGCGCTGCCATCTTTCTCACGGCGGGTGGCCTCGAAGGTCGCTCTGAAGCACTCTTCGAGGGCGTCGCGATGTTCACCGCGGCGGGCGTCCTTACCTATATGATCTTTTGGATGCGAAAACAGGCCATCAACATCCGCGTGCACCTGCAACAGCAACTAAGCACAGCATTAGAGAGCGGTTCCCTTACGGCCCTGGCCCTGCTCGCCTTCGTCGCCGTCGGTCGTGAAGGGATTGAGACTGCGCTGTTCATGTTTGCGGCCACGAAGGCCGCGACACCGGCGGCCGCCACGCTGGGGGGTCTCCTGGGGTTGGTCGGTGCTGTCGCTCTCGGTTACCTGCTCTACCGCGGGACGTACCGTCTGAACCTTCGTTCGTTCTTCAACGTCACAAGCGTTCTTCTACTGTTGTTCGCCGCTGGGTTGCTGGCCCACGGCATCGACGAATTTCATGAAGCCGGCGTGGTCCCACCCGTGGTCGACGAAGTGTGGAACACGAACCGTATCCTCGATGAGCGATCTACGGTCGGAAGCTTCGCCAGGGCGCTCTTCGGATATAATGGCAACCCCTCGCTCGTTGAAGCGTTGGCCTACGTGACGTACCTGTTGCTGGTTGGCTGGATGTACTTCCGCCCGCCGACGGCGAAGGAACTCACGCCGGGTCGCGCAAGCGCCTGACCCTGCGATCCAGTTACCCCGGATCCGGGTAGCCACTTAATATTCTTGGGCTACCAGGCCGCTGCCTACCATCTTATAGGACCCACTTCAGGGAACTTTGAGAGGGCTGCTTCGAGTGTGCGCTTGATCCGGGCGAGCGCTTCGTCGCTCTGGCCTTCTGCGCGGAGCACCAGTGCCGGCTGCGTGTTGCTCGCGCGGATTAAGCCCCACCCATCTGGGAATAGCACGCGCGCGCCATCGACATCGATCACGTCGTGGGTGGCGCGGAACTGGTCGGTGAGGCGCCGGACGACATCAAACTTCCGCTCATCCGGGCAATCGACGCGGACCTCCGGCGTAACTGGATACCGGGGCACATCCGCGAGCAGCGCGGATAGCGGACGGGATGAGTTCGACAGAATACGCGCCAGCCGCCCAGCCGCATAGACCGCGTCGTCGTAGCCGTAGTACTCGTCGGCGAAGAACATGTGGCCGGACATTTCGCCCGTAAACACGGCGCCAATCTCCTTCATCTTGGCTTTGATCAGGGAGTGACCGGTCCGGTAGAACATGGGTTTCCCCCCAAGCCGCGCTATCTCGTCGTAGAGAACCTGCGAGCACTTCACCTCGACGATGCCCGGCGTGCCGGGGTATTTGGGAAGGATTTCCCGCCAGAACAGGATCATAAGCACATCGCCCCAGAGAATCGTGCCCTGATCGTCCACCACCCCGATCCGATCCCCGTCTCCATCAAACCCGAACCCGACGTCCGCATTCTCACGGCGCACGGTAGCAATCAAGTCGATCAGGTTTTCGGGGTCGACCGGGTCAGGATGATGGTTCGGAAACGTGGGGTCCGGATCGCAGTACAGTCGGATGACCTCGACGCCGAGATCCTCCAGAGCCTGCGGGGCAATGAGGCTGGCGGTCCCATTGCCGCAGTCCACCACGGCGCGCAACCGCCGCCTTCCTAGTCGGATTTTGTCCCGAAGCATAGCCCGGTACGCCGCCAGCACGTCACGCTCTTCAACGCGGCCGCGGCCCGAGACAAACTCTCCTGAAGCGGCGATGCGGCGAATCTCTTGGATCTCCGCGCCATAGATCGTGCCGAAGCCGTGGGCGAGCTTGAAGCCGTTGAACTCAGGCGGGTTGTGGCTCGCGGTGATCATGACGCCGCCGTCGATGCCGAGGTGCACGCGGGCGAAGTAGAACACCGGCGTGATGACGGTCCCGATATCGACGGCATCACACCCGCTCTCCAGCAAGGCGGCGACCGCCGCGTCGCGGATTTCGGGCGAGCTCTCCCGGAGATCGCGGCCGACGACGACCCGCCTTTCACCGCGCTCTCTCAGGTACGCGGCGTACGCGCGCGCGATCGTGCCTGTGGTCTCGACTGAGATCTCGCGGCCGACGACGCCTCTTATGTCATACTCACGAAAGATTGTTGGGGGAATCGGCGTGGCCATGGGCGCTTCCATATTACGTCTACCGAGTCTGAGTCTGGCGGGCTTTCTTCCGAACCTCTGTCCTGCGCCTTTCACCTTCACTCTTCCGCTTTCCCTGCCAGTGCTTTCGAAGATGCTTCTTGCGCTTCCGCTTCGACATGCCCCGAGTATGACAGTCTCAGAAGCGATGCGCTACTCGCGCTTTCAAACTGAACCACTACCTACTGTGTCTGCTACAATCCACACGAGTACTCGGTAGACTCCTAGGCCCATGTGAACGTGGGTATGGACTCAGCAGACTCTGTAGACCCGGTAGACTCTGTAGACGTAGTATTGGGTGTATGGGCTGGCTTTTGGATTTGACCGATCGGCTGTCGCCGTACGCCGGCGCCTGGGATCTGCAAAAACAGCTCGTCGAAGCCAGGCAGCACGGCCGAATCGGCGACGGCCTCGTCTTGGTGCAGCACGAGCCGGTCTTCACCCTGGGTCGGTCGTCGCGCCCCGAACACCTACCGTATCCGCGGCAAGCACTCGCCCAACTTGGCTTCGACGTCTTCGAAATTGAGCGCGGCGGCAGCGTGACCTACCACGGGCCGGGACAGCTGGTCGGGTATCTCATTCTCGATTTGCGTAGTTATGGCGACGATGTCGTGAAGTACATGCGCTCCTTGGAAGCAACCATCCTGGCGACCCTAGGCGATTTCGACATCGACGCGCAACGAATACGCGGATTCCCCGGGGTGTGGGCGGGGGAGGAGAAAATCGCGGCGGTCGGCGTCGCTGTGAAACGGAAGGTCACGATGCACGGGTTTGCGCTGAATGTCGACCCCGACCTCTCGCACTTCGGCTACATCAACCCGTGTGGGCTCAACAAGCCCGTGACGTCGATGAGGAAGGTGCTCGGCCGGCCGGTCCCGATCGATGAAGTCTCCCGGGCGTACACACGCCGCTTCAGCGAGGTGTACGGGTTGACGCTTTCGCCCGTTCGACTCGCTTCGCTCGCTCAGGGCATTCGACTCGAATGGTCGCAGACCATGAGCGAGCCTGCGAGGCAGGCGAGTCGAATGGCTTGATCCATCCATGACCCGGCGCCGCTTCGAGACACGCGCCATTCACGACGGGCAGGATCCGGATCCGACGACAGGAGCGGTGGTCCCCCCGATCTACCAGACCTCTACCTTTCAACAATCGGCGCCCGCCGAGCACAAGGGCTACGAGTACGCGCGCACGGGTAATCCAACACGGACGGCACTGGAAGCCTGCCTCGCGTCCCTGGAGGAGGGTCAGTTCGGCCTTGCGTTTGCGTCCGGCATGGCGGCGATTACGGCGACGGCGTACCTTTTGAGTCCCGGTGACCATGCCGTCCTCCCGGATGACGTGTACGGAGGAACCTATCGTCTCTTCGTGCGCGTACTCGAGCGCTATGGCATCGCCTCGTCGTTTGTGGACATGACCGATCTGACCCGGGTGGAAGCCGCCTTGACGCCAAAGACGCGGATGGTCCTGACCGAAACGCCAACCAACCCCTACCTAAAGATTCTTGACATCGCCGCGATCAGTGAGCTCGCGCATGCCCGCGATGCGCTCGTCGTGGTCGACAATACGTTTGCGTCACCATACTTCCAGCGGCCGCTGTCACTGGGAGCTGATCTCGTCGTGCACTCGACCACAAAGTACCTCGGCGGGCACAGTGACGTGGTCGGCGGTGCTGTAGTGATAAATAGCAAGGACATCTATCAGACGCTCAAGTTCTACCAGAACGCTGCTGGGGCGGTGCCAAGTCCCTTCGACTGCTGGCTCGTCTTGCGAGGAGTCCGCACGCTCGGGATCCGGATGGACCGCCACGCTGCAAATGCAATCGCCGTGGCAGAGTCCCTACGGGACAACCCCGCTGTGACGCGGGTATTCTATCCGGGGTTTCCCGAGCATCCGGGCCACGATATCGCGAGGAAGCAGATGAGTGGCTTCGGTGGGATGGTGTCGTTCGTCGTGCGTGGAGGCCTCGAGAGCGCTAGGAGGGTCGCCTCGTCAACTAAGATCTTCATTCTGGGGGAGAGCCTTGGGGGCGTGGAGTCGCTCCTGGATCACCCCGCCAGCATGACCCATGCAAGCCTCGCCGGTTCGTCATTGCAGGTGGACGGTGGCCTGATCAGACTCTCCGTCGGAATAGAGCACGTTCACGACCTTGTTGATGACCTCCATCAGGCCCTTGCGAAGGTGAGATGAATGGTAACCATTTTCATTCCGGCACCGATTCGCCGTCTTACGAAGGGGCAGGGAAAGGTGCACGCCCAGGGCGCAACGGTGCGGGAGGTGCTGAACGCGCTGGAGCAGCAGTACCCGGGCGTCCGCGACGAGTTGCACGAGCCCGGCGGCGACGTCCGCAGCTTCATCAACATCTTCGTCAACGGCACGGAGGTCCGCCAACTCCAGGGCCTGGACACGCCGGTCAAGGATGCGGATGAAGTGTCGATCATTCCCGCAATGGCGGGAGGTGCGGCCCGCCGGACCAAGACGCAGACACGTCCAGGTCGTCGCCGAGCAGCCCCGGCAGGTCGGCAGGAACAGATCTTTGATTCCATCCTGGATTCGATCGGCGGTACGCCGCTTGTCCGCCTGCATCGTGTGACGCAAGGTGTCCGGGCCGACGTGGTGGCGAAACTGGAGTTTCTCAATCCTGGAGGCTCGGTCAAGGATCGGATCGGTCCCAAGATGATCGAAGGGGCCGAGCAGACCGGCCGGCTGCGCCAGGGCGGGACGATCGTCGAGGCCACGTCGGGCAACACGGGCGTGGGGATTGCCATCACGGCAGCCGTCCGCGGATACAAGACCGTGTTTGTGATGCCAGACAAGATGTCTGAAGAAAAGATCCGCTTGCTTCGCGCGTTCGGCGCACGGGTCGTGATCACGCCGACGGCGGTTCCACCCAATGATCCGCGGAGTTATTACAGTGTGAGCCGGCGTATCGCAGAGGAGACGCCCAATAGTTTTTACGCGAACCAGTATGCGAACCCGGCCAACCCCGAAGCCCACTACGCCACGACCGGACCTGAGATCTGGGCGCAGACAGGTGGAAAGATCGACATTCTGGTGGCGGCCATGGGGACCGGCGGCACGATCAGCGGGGCCGGCCGGTATTTGAAAGAGCGCAACCCACGACTGCAGGTCCTGGGCGTGGATCCCATCGGCTCTGTGTTCTATGAATACTTCAAAACCGGCCGGTTGCCCGAGCCGCACACGTACAAGGTCGAGGGGATCGGTGAGGACTTCCTCCCCGAGACGATGGACTTCTCGATTGTCGATGACGTCATCCAGATCACCGACCGGGAATCGTTCCTGATGACCCGGCGCCTCGTGCGTGAAGAAGGCATCTTCTGCGGGGGGAGCAGCGGGACCGCGGTCGCCGGCGCGCTCAAGTACCTGCGGGGTCGGTCCGACAATGGCGCCGGGCTGCGCGTTGTCGTCGTGTTCCCCGACTCCGGCGCGCGGTATCTCTCAAAGATCTTCTCAGATGACTGGATGCGCGAGCACGGATTCCTTGACCTCGATTTGGGTACAGCCGGTGAACTGCTCCGGCTGCGCCCGATCAGTCTCGTCACGGCAGCGCCCGCCGATGCGGTCAGCGATGTGATCGCGAAAATGAAACAATACGATGTCTCGCAGCTGCCGGTCCTCGAAGACGGGCGTCTGGTCGGCATGATCAGCGAAGTGGACCTTTTGCACTACCTCCTCGAGGGCTCTCATCGAGCGACCGATCCGATTCACCCGATCATCGACCCGGCGCCGCCGGTCGTCTCGCCCGACGCGCCCATCGATACGCTCACCGACGTCTTCCTCACGGCCAACGCCGTCGTCGTCGTGGACCATGGCGACGTCGTCGGCATCGTCACCAAGATCGACGTCATCGACCACCTCGCGAAGAAGGTCAGTCGATGAATCAGCGGTCGGCGCTGCGGCTGGCGACGGGCCAGCTCCTCCCCGACCTGCGCATCATCGCGACCGAAGAGGTCTTTGTTCACGAAGACCATGACCCGGTGCGGGTGGACCGGTTGGTTGCATCTCTCCGCGATGATGGCGTGCTGCGCAATCCACCGGTGGCCGCGCCGCTCTCCGGGGGCGGCTATGTCGTGCTCGATGGCGCGAACCGCGCAGCCGCTCTGGCGTCCATCGGGATCGGGGCGATTCCGCTGCAGGTTGTGGACTACGATGACGGCGGGGTCGAGCTCAAGGTCTGGCATCACTTTGTGGTCGATGGAACGAGCTTCCCCTCCAAGCTTTCGGGGGCCGGACTGACGGTCGAGGCCGTGAGCATGCGGGAAGCTGAAGAAGGACTGGCCGTCCGCACGCTTGTCTGTTACCTCGTGATGAAAGACAAAATTCTCGGCGTCCGGTCAGGAAGTCCGCTGGGAATCTCGCTCGCGCGCGTGGTCGCCGCCTATCGCGGCTCGGCCCGGATCTACCGTATGCAGGGAGGTACCTACCCTGAACTGGTGCGTGAATACGGGACCGACGGGACGCTGATCGTCTTTCCGTCTTTCACGAAGGAGGACATCGTGGCGTTCGCGCGCGCACATGTGAAATTGCCCACAGGCATTACGCGCCACATCATCTCCGGACGCGCCCTGCGCCTGAATCTGTCGCTGGATGCGCTGACCAAGCCAGGCGACCTCGAGGAAAAGAATCGCTGGCTTTCTGAGCTCATCCGGCAAAAGCTTCTGGATAACAGGATCCGCTACTATCCCGAGGCGACCTTTCTCTTCGATGAATAAGCGGGCCCCGAGGCTTCGGGGCCCGGCTGGAAAGCCAGCCATCGGTCAATCCCTCCTCGACCGCATCGGCAACACCCCTCTGCTTCGGTTGGAACGGATCACGCGAGGTCTCCCGAAGGACGTCGAGATCTATGCGAAGGCCGAGTGGTTCAACCCTGGCGGCTCGGTCAAGGACCGCCCGGTGCGCCGTATCATCGATGACGCTGAGCGCGACGGCCGTCTTGCGTCCGGTCGAGTCATCATTGACTCGTCTTCCGGAAATGCCGGGATCGCATACGCGTTGATCGGTGCGGTAAAGGGACATCGCGTCCGGCTGGTGGTTCCCGACAACGTGAGCGAAGAACGCAAGCGCATCCTCCAGGCGTTCGGAGCGCAGGTGCACTACTCGGATCCACTGGAAGGATCTGACGGAGCGATTCTGGCCGTCCGCCGCCTCGTTGAAGAGAATCCGACGACGTATTTCTTCGGAGACCAATACAACAACCCGAGCAATCCGCAGGCGCACTACGAGACGACCGGCCCCGAGGTGTTCGCGCAGACGGACGGGCGGATCACGCACTTTGTCGCCGGCCTGGGCACGAGCGGCACGCTCGTGGGGGCCGGGCGCAGGCTGCGCGAGTTAAAAGACGGCATTCAGATTGTCGCGGTCGAGCCCGAGAGCGGGTTGCATGGGATCGAAGGGCTCAAGCATATGGCATCGGCGATTGTCCCCGGTATCTATGACCCGGCGGCGCATCACCGGAAGCTCGCTGTCCGTACCGAGGCGGCCTATGCGATGGCACAGCGCCTGGCGCGCGAAGAGGGGTTACTCGTCGGGCAATCCTCGGGCGCGGCCATGGCAGGCGTCGTGGAAGTGGCCCGCGGCCTTCGCGAGGGCGTCATCGTCGTCTTGTTCCCTGATGGCGGAGACCGATACCTTTCGACCGCTCTCTGGCGTTAATCCACATAGGCGGGGACCGTAGCGCAGGACAAGGGGACCCGTAGCTAAGTCACTCCATAGCCGATTGCCGGGTCCCCGGTCCTGCGCTAGGGTCCCCGCAGTTCGAATCCCTTTTGTGCTATAAAGGGTTAACGGTGTTGGAGCTCACCCAGGATCAGGCTGCCGCGCTCGTGGCCCATGCCCGGGAGGCGTTTCCAAACGAATGCTGCGGGCTGCTGGCGGGGTGGCAGGGGCGCGTCAAGCGAATCTTTCGGGGAACCAACGTCGATCGAAGCCCTTATACTTATCTCATGGACCCGAAAGAGCAACTGGCGGCGTTCAAGGACATGGAAGCGGCGGGCCTGGATCTCCTGGCGATCTATCATTCGCACACACACACAGCCGCCTATCCATCCAAGACGGACGTGGCGAAAGCGTACTATCCGGATGCCATCTACGTGATTATCTCGCTAATGGATCAACAGCCGGCCATCAAGGGGTATCGCATCATGGATGGGCGGATCGCGGACGAGAAGGTGGTCGTGCGATGAGAGTGTCGACGCGCGCCGAGTATGGCCTTCGCGCCCTCATCGACCTCGCCAACCATTACGGCGAGGGACCGATTCAGACGCACGACATCGCGCGCCGTCAGGGGCTGCCGGAACCGTATCTCAATCAGTTGATGGCCACGCTTCGCCGCGCAGGGCTCGTGAACAGCAAGCGCGGCCCCACGGGCGGGCACACACTCGCGCGCGCCCCCATGGACATTTCCCTGCGAAACGCGTTTGACGTCCTCGAGGGGTCGACGGCGCCCTGGTGGTGCGTGGAGACCGAGGATCCCAACTGTCAGTACGCCCCCGGCTGTGGGCTGCGTCCCGTCTGGCAGGCCATCAACTCCGCCGTCGAAGGGGTCTTGAACTCGATGACGCTGGCGGACATCAGTCCGGGTGTCCGGCAGCTCGCGGGCAGAGCGTAACTCCACGATTTTTCCTCGGGAATTCGGCGGTCTCCTAGAGCGTTCTTCGGGTGATCGCCATGGGAGCAGTCGCGTTGGCTGAACAGGTCCCAATCCCGGCAAGCGCCGATCGTCAGCAGTTCGAGCAAATGGTTGAGGAGCACCTCAACGGGCTGTTTGGCGCGGCGCTGCGGATGACGCGCAACCGAACGAACGCCGAGGATCTCCTGCAAGAAACGTTCCTTCGTGCCTGGCGGTCGTTCCACACCTTCCGCCCGGGCACCAATGCCCGCGCGTGGCTGTACCGCATCCTCATGAATGCGTACATCGACAACTACCGGAAGGCGACCCGGGAGCCGGAAGTCGTCGACCAGGACGACGTCGACGAATTCTATCTGTACTCGAAGGTGCAGGAGAGCGACCAATACCGCCGCGCCGGCAACCCCGAAGAGGCGTTTCTGCAGACACTCATGGATGCGGACGTGAAGGCGGCGTTGGAAAGTCTGCCCGAAGCCTTTCGTGCGGTAGTCATGCTCGCCGATATCGACGGGTTCTCGTACAAAGAGATCGCTGAGATTCTTAGTATCCCCATTGGGACCGTGATGTCGCGACTGCATCGAGGCCGGAAACAATTGCAGGTGGCTCTTTGGGAATACGCGCGCCGTGCTCGCTACGTGGACGGGGCGCGTCCGCAGCCACCGGAATCCCGCAGCAAGGATCGCCCATCCGCGGGTGAGGGGCGGCGATGAGCGAGCTGGACTGCGAGCAGGTTCTTGAGATGGTATGGGAATACCTCGATGGCGAGATCGACGAGGTGCAGTACCGCGGCATCCACACGCACATCGAGAAATGCGGAGACTGCGGTCCCCGCTATGAATTTCAGCGAAAGCTGATGGCCCTAGTGGAACGAAAGTGTCAAGAAGGCCCGATTCCCGCAGACCTCAAGCAGCGCCTCTTTCAGCTCCTCAAAGAGTAGTCACGCTTTTGCGATTCCCTGGCGATAAGCGTGGATCGCCGCCTCAGTCCGATCGTGTACTCCCAGCTTCTTGTAGACCGATTTCAGGTGATTGCGCACGGTGTGCGGACTCAGCACGAGGCGGCGGCTAATTTCCAGCGCATCAAGCCCGCCGACCATGAGCTGTAGGATCTGAATCTCCCGCTGCGTCAACGCGAACGGATCTCGCGCGTGCAGCCGTCCGCGCGTGGCCAGACGCTGGAGCGCGGCGGACGCGATGTGCGGGGGCAGGACGGGTTTCCCTGCGCAGACCGCGTGGATCGCTTGCACCAGATCGTCCGGGCCGGCCGTCTTCACGAGGTACCCGGACGCCCCCGCCCGCAGGGATTCGATTGCATAAGCCTCGTGGTCGAACATCGTGAGCATGAGCACGGGAATCGCAGGAAACTGTCGCTTCAGGGTCCAGGTGGCGTCGACCCCATCCATGCCCGGAAGACCGATATCCATGAGGATCACAGACGGATTGAGATGACGGGCGAGAGAGATGGCCTCGGGGCCGCTCCCGGCGAGCCCCACGACCTGCAAATCGGAGTAATCCTTGATGAGCCTGGCGATCGATTCCGCCACCAGGCGGTGATCGTCAACAATCAGGACGCGGATGATAGTCATCGAAACCTCCACGCCCTCCGCGCATTACTTAACCCGGCACCAAGCAAAATTCCCCCGGCCTCGCTGCAGCTCGGCTCCAGACTCAATCAACGTGCAAAATCCACCGGCCTCGCCTCAGGCTCGGCCTCCTCAACAGCGCCGTAGGCCGCTTCGCGACTATCTGGGTGGGGCGCCCCAAACCATCTTAGTCGAGATCCGTCTCAGGTAAAGGACGCGATTCGGGATTGACTCACTGGGGCTAGTCGCTGACAGCCGGACGGAGCCGGGCACAACGAGGCGCCTCCTGAAGTATGCTGGGCGCGTGTCACAGTCTTCTCTTGATCGGCTGCCCGTGCGCGTCGATGGGGAGATCAGGCTGCTTCCCCTGACAGAGGTGATCTACTGCTATGCGAACGGCAACCGGACGGTGGTCGTCACCGCGGGTGGAGAGCTTTCCAGCCACGCGGGGCTCCGCCGGCTGGCGGAACGGTTAGAGCCATGGGGATTCTTCCGTTGTCATCGCGCCTACGTCGTGAACCTCGGCCATATCCGCAGCGTCATCCCGTGGACCCGAAATGCCTACAGCCTGCTGCTGGAAGGCAATCGGGAGATCCCGTTGAGTAAGCACCGCGTGACCGCGCTACGGAGAATGCTCGATTGGTAGTTTCAGGCGGCGACCACTAATTCTGCCTGCGCAGCAGGCCGGCGGCGCTCGAGGCCGAGCCAGTGGCGAGGCCGCTGAATTCCGCTCGTTGCGACTAAGTAGGGTGAAATCTTGCAGAACCCAGGGATGCCTGTTTGCGTAATCCTGGGAGAGGTTATCTGATAGATGGAGGGATGTTCATGCGCGGTAGACGAACGCGTCTCACCCTGCTCATCGGCACGATGGCGATGCTGGCACTCGGCCTGTCTGTTGCGTACGCGCAGACGGCCATGAGCTGGAACCTCTTCAGCGGCCAGCCCGCCATCCAGATCACGAACGAACCTCTCTACTATGTCTGGTTTGATCAGGGCGGATGGCACGTCAGATGGAGCAGCGTAGGAGTCAACCTGTTCTCGGGTCAGATTGTGACAAACGGCCAGGTCGCGGACGTCCGGTCCCAGGGGGGTCTGGGTTCGTGGGTCGTACCTCAAGGGGCACGGCTGGTTTTCCTGACCGGGACGGTCGGCGGGATCAATGGCTTTGACTTCCGAACAACCGGCGATTCGCTGACCTTCAGTCTGCTCTTGAACCAGCGATTGATCTCACCCCGCCAGGTCGTGATCGGCAGCGGCCAGGTGCGTGCCGTGGCGATGCCCTTCGTGGTCACCACGTCCCCTGTCTTCGCAACCGGAACGGGCGTGGGGGGTATTCCTGATCCGAGTGACCGTATCGGTGCGCCGGGCGAAGGCAGGTAAAGCTAGGACGTTTTGGCTCCCGCCTTTTCCTTTTGCTCCATGATCGAGGATGAATGGCCGGGGAAGGCGGAGGCTTTCGGATTGATGTAGGTCATCGCATTGTTGACTGCGGTGGCCGCTTCTCCGAACCCGGTGGCAATGAGCTTCAGTTTCCCGGGATACGCCGTAATATCTCCGGCGGCGTACAGTCCCGCGAGC
>Ga0209899_1000004_pt1 | contig 78926 bp, 73 predicted proteins | sample GWRWS1_0_10_FD_187228 | JGI IMG/M metagenome (GOLD analysis project Ga0209899, IMG submission 187228) | Riverbed sediment microbial communities from areas with vegetation nearby in Columbia River, Washington, USA - GW-RW S1_0_10 (SPAdes)... | ecosystem: Environmental > Aquatic > Freshwater >...
GCTCCGCAACTTACCGCGCAGCCTCGCCTGCGCCACTACTCCTGAAATGTAAATGATAAACGCCCCTGCCACTCCTGTCGCAAGCATCGCCCATCCTAGCAGCGTGTGGTACTGCCAGCCCAGAAAAGTAAGTGTCACCTCCGTACGGTTCTGAAACACGAAGATACCAATCACGGCGAGTAGAAGGATGCCCAGCACCAGCATGATGTCACTCCTTTTTGCTGTTGAAATTGTAACGCACAACGCGGTAGCGCGAAAGCGTGGTAGGAGATTAGCGACGTCGGCGGGTGCGGCGCGGCCCCGGCCCAGACGGCACCGGCGCCGGCTGTGCAGCAGCTACCGGCGTCGCAGTTTCAGGAACTCGTCCGGCCCGGCGCTCGCTCCAGTTGTGCCACTCCACGAGCAGCGGACTGGCAACCAGGATCGACGAGTACGTCCCGGTGAGGATACCCAGTCCGAGCCCGAATGCAAAATTGCGCAGCGTCACGCCGCCCAGAAAGTAGATCGCGCCAATCGCCATCATCGCGCCGAGTCCAGTGGTGAGCGAGCGGGGCAGCACCTCTAGGATGCTCCGGTTCACCAGCTGTGGAAACGGAGCGCGCACCCGCTCCGATATTGTCTCCCGGATCCGATCGAAGATCACGACTGTGTCGTTGACGGAATAGCCGATGACGGTAAGTAGCACAGCCACGAACGAGCTGTCCACCTGCGTGCCGGTCAGCGAGTAAATACCGAGCACAACGAGCAGGTCGTGTGCCAGCGCGATATCAGCCGTGACGGCAAACCGTACGGATCGAAACCGCCATGTGATGTAGACGATCTGGAGCAACAGGCCGACGACAACAGCGGTAATCGCACGGTTGCGGAGCTCGCGCCCTACCCGCGGCCCTACCCGTTCGGCGAGCAGGAGCTCGAGCCCGCCAAACCGGTCGCGCAGCGCGGCAGTAAGCCTGCTTGTTGTGGCTTCGTCGAGCGGCTCGGTGCGGATGAGGATCTGGCGCGGCTGTTCCTGTGATTGCTGAATGACTGCATCGGCGTGTCCGAACTCGGCCATGACGGCGCGAATCTCTTCGATCGACGCGATGCGGCCCAATCGCACGTCAAGCAGTGTCCCCCCTGTGAAGTCGATGCCGAAATTGATGCCCGTTGTGAAGAGCGCCACGATGCCGGGGATGATGACGAGGAGCGAAAACAGGTAACCCCACCGGCGTTTCCCGATGATGTCCCAGACGCGCACTTCACGTTCGATCATCTTATTAGACTCCAAATCCCACCTGCTTCGACCGGAGGGCGCCCGTCGAGCTATCGACGAAGACCCGGGTGACGATGATCGCCGTGAACATGCTGATGAGGACGCCGAGCGCGAGCGTCACCGCAAATCCCTTCACCGGCCCCGTGCCGAGCGCAAAGAGCACGAGCCCGCCGATCAGCGTCGTGACGTTGCTGTCGAGGATGGCGCTCCAGGCGCGCGCCCAGCCCGAGCCGATGGCGCTCCCGATCGATTTCCCGGCGCGCAACTCTTCTTTAATGCGCTCGAAGATCAGGATGTTTGCGTCGATCGCCATACCGACCGAGAGGATGAATCCGGCGATACCAGGGAGCGTCAGCGTGGCGCCGAGGACGACGAGCGCCGCCATCAAGAGGAGCGCGTAGATCACGAGTGCAAGGTCGGCGAGCAGTCCCGGCATCCGGTACAACAGAATCATGAAGACGAACACCATCGCCGCCGCCACGGCGCCCGCACGCAGGCTGCGATCCAATGAGTCGCGCCCGAGCGTGGGGCCAACGGAGCGGCGCTCGATCACTTCAACCGGAATGGGCAGCGCACCGCCGCGAAGGAGAACCGCGAGATCGCGGGCTTCGCTCAGGTCACGGAAGCCGCCACTGATCTGGCCACGACCGCCGGGAATGCGGTCGCGGATGACCGGTGACGAAATGACTTCATTATCGAGAGCAATCGTGAGGTGGCGTCCGACGTTCGCGGCCGTGAAATCCTCGAACGTCTTCGCGCCGCTTCCCTTGAACTGGAAGTTGACGATCGGCTCGCCGGTGTCTTGATCGAAAGAGGCCTGGGCGTCCTGAAGATCGGCTCCCGTCAGAATCACTTTCTTATCAAGTGTGACCGGTTGCGCGGGCGGCGGCAGCTCCACTCGCTTGCCGTCGGCCGTCCAGCGGGCACCTTTCGGAAGTGATGTAGCTCCCGTATCCACAAACTCCAGCAGGGCGGTCTTTCCGATGAGGGCGATGGCGCGCTCAGGATCCTGGATGCCGGGGAGCTCGACGATGATGCGACGGCTCCCCTGTCGCTGGAGGTTCGGCTCGACCAGACCCAGCTGGTCGATGCGGTTCGCAATGACCCGCATCGCTGCGTCGACATCCTCGGGAGTGGCCCGGCGTTGCGGCGTGTCCTGCCCTTCCAGGACCAGATAGCTCCCACCCCGCAAATCCAGACCCAGGTTGATCTGAAGGTTGAAACCCCGCCACTCCGGTGTGAACCTGACGAGCCGGACAGGCGCAAAGGCGATCTGAATCGCCAGCAACCCGAGGACGACGACGACCAGGAGACGGAGCCAGACCCGGGACCTCAACGTTGTCCACTCCTACGCATGACTAGGAAGGTGTAAGGTTCAAGGTATAAGGACTGCAATCCTTAGACCTTATACCATAAACCTTATACCTTGGCCATGGGATACCAGCTCGATCTTCAGCAGCCCGCTCAGCCCTTGCAGCTGGGACGATGCCAGGTGTATGTCGGCACCTGCTCGTGGGCTGATCCCAACTTCGTCAAGGAAGGAAAGTTCTATCCACGTGGGGTGCGCAGCGACCCACAGGCACGCCTGCAATTCTATGCGAGCGTCTTTCCTACGGTTGAAATCGACGCCACGTACCACGCGCTGCAGCCGGCCGACCGGGCCGCGAAGTGGGTGAGTTGGACGCCAGACCAATTCGTGTTCAACGTAAAGGCGTTTGCGCTCATGACCGGGCATGAGACAAACCCGAAGCGGCTCCCGCCCGAGATCCTGCCACTCGTCCCTGAGCATCTCCGTGATCCCGATGCCGTTTCCGCCAACATGTTGCCCGAGGAGATCGTGACCGCGTGCTGGGACTACTTCGCCGCTTTCATCGATGTATTCAAGCAAGCAGGCAAACTGGGACATGTCCTGTTTCAGTTCCCGAAGGGTCAGGCATTCACGCCGGAGGTCTTTGCGCACCTGGACCGCTGGCAACCCTACCTGCGTTCATGGCCGATCGGGGTCGAGATCCGTCACCGCAGCTGGCTGGAAGGAGAGGCACGCGACACATTCCTGGGATACTTGCGGGAGCATGGGTATGCATACGTCGTTCCCGACATGGCGCCAATGGCGTACCTGCCGCCTGCCGACGTCGAAATCACCGCGCCCTGGAGCGTGATTCGGTTCCACGGTCGCAATCCAGCGATGATGCAGCGCCGCGCGCCGACCAATCGCGTGTACGACTACCTCTATGGGGAGGGAGAGCTTCGTCCGTGGATGCAGAAGGTGCGCGAACTTTCGTCAGAGCTGGACCGGATGTATCTATTGTTCAACAACCACTACCGCGGCCAGTCGGCTCGTAACGCGCGAGAGATCGCGCTCATGCTGGACTAACAGAAGGGGCCACTCTACCCCAGACTTCTGTCCACAGCCGCTCTTCTGAGTACCCAAGTAATTCAAGCACCGTCGCCCCTGCCCGCACCAGCATCTGCGCATACGCGTCGGCGTCGTAGGACCAATCTGTGCCCAGCAATGTGTAGGGTCGAACCCTGTCCTCGGGGACTTTGGCTTTGCGATCGGTAATGACGAACTGCACCGCTTCCCCAGGATGGAGCTCGGCGCCGTGCCGGTCGAGCGCTCGCGCCGTAATCGCCTGCACCGTATTGTGGCGGTACCTGTCTACCTCTTGGGACAGGCGGTTGGTGACCACGAGCTCGGAGGCTGTGACCTCACCCGACCTGAGTCGCACCAGGGTTTCCTCCAAAATTGCCAGCACCTCAGGCAGCGCAGCGCGGAGTTCCGCGAGTGTCCTACAGCGGAACATCCGCTGAAGCATCTGCTCCTGCATCTCCTCGACGAGGATGGGGACATCGGAGCGCCGTACCTCGATGCCGCGGACCTTGGTGGTCTCATCGTCAAACACACCCAGATACCGATTGGGCACCCCTACCCCGCGGTGCGTCTTCGAAGGAAGGAATCCAATCCAGCGGTAGACCCCCTCCACAAAGATCGGTAGCTCGGTCTTCGCGGTGACTTCCTCGGCCAGTAACTCGTAGTCATGCCGCGTCGCTCCAGGACGCTTCAGCCACATTGAGTCAACGAGGGCATGGAGCATCCGAAATCCTCGTGCCTCGGCGAGTTCTTTCGCCTGGAGCAGCTTCTCGCGAGCGAATGCGGTAGTCGATTCGTGCGCTTCGATGCGACCGAAGCGCGCATTACGATAACCTAAGTACCCGAATGAATTATGAGTGAAAATGCCGCCAGCCGTAACGAAACCGCGAAGGTCTTGTTCAACTTCGAAACAATAAACAAAGGGCGAGCTTGAAGGAACCTCCGTGATAGATCTTATTGGCAGACACCTAAACGGCCCACAATCCTCTACCCGCTTAGAATAAGGTCGTAATGACGCTGCCAGCGTTAACCGCGCCTTCAACGTGAGGCTGTGTTTTCTCGACAACCACCCGCTGCGCTCAATAGCGAGAACTCCTTCATCGATGATCTCCAAATTGTACAATGAACCATGTGAGCGGTAACGATGGGGCATGCCTCGCAGGGCGAGCAATATTCCAAGCTTCTCCACGAAAGACTTAGACGCACTGCTTATTCTCAAAAACGTTTGCCATTTTCCTACGCATCCATCGCTCGCAATAAGGCCGCTTAAGAAACCATAGACAACGCGATGGTCTGCATTCCAGATGAGACGTGGAATGTCTAACTTTCCATTGCGCGTGCTTCCTGCGAGACCTAATACGACCTCAAAGATGCGCGCCAAAGCAACGCTGCCCACTACTAAGACGTACATATTGGCGTTGCGTTCTTTGCGAAGCCCAGCTCGGAGATGGAACTTCTTAGCCAGAATCTCACGAAGTTTCCGAGCGACATCGAGTTCATTTGAGTTTATCCAAAATGTTATGTACCACTTTTGGCCACTACCATCCCCGATAAAGAAACCCAAGAGAAATCCTAGATCTTCGTCCACCTCGAGCAAACCAGGAATTTGCTGAATAGGACCGCCTTCTCTTTTGCCTCTTCCTAGAAGCAATGTGGAGAAGTCTTCATCCCGAAGTTGCAAAAGCGGTAAGAACTGCAGAGGGATATATCCGTACTCTCGCCAGTTCCAGATAATCTTATCAGCGTAATTCTTCCTCGCCTCATTGCGGAGATCCACATATCTTTCCGCGATACGCTTTTTGAGTACTCGCCCAAATACGCGCCATGAAGGTTTTTCCTCATCAGGAAGACGCTGGAGAAGTTCTTTGACTAGATTAATTACCGCTGTAGGCTGGTTTTCGAACGGCAAGTCAAAAGCAACGGGGATTAATTCACCTTCCTGCAGTTCTGCTGCACGTTTTACCGCCAACCGACCATTTTCCACGACGAAGCACCCATGCTCAGGGATCATCCGCAGCTCACGCCCTGATTGCAATTGAATCCGAAGCAACCGGGAGGGTGCAGGGGCTTTGATCAGGTTCTTCACCGGGTTTTTGATTGGTCTCAAGCGTTCATCGTAGCCGAATACATGTAACCCTCGGACCTGGTGCACTCCTGGACCGTTAGGTAGCATGGGATCGATGATGTCTTTGATCGGAGCGACACGTAGTCGTCCGGCGGTCTCGGTGGGTATGACAGTACCGCTATCCAAACACGTTACCAAGCACCACTTCAGCGCCGTCTGCCGCTGATCGTAGATGGAGCGCTCGACCCCCTCCGTCACCTGCTTCCGCCGCTTGTAGTACATCCTCCGTTCGAGAAGGTGGTCGAGCACGCTCGGGACTAGGCCGCGCCGCTTCCGGCAGACCGTATACCCGATCTCCGGCACCAAGGAATCTGGACAGCAGGTGCAGCCGATCGTCTCGGGCGAGATATTATGATGTGCCATCATCGTCGGGTACATGGAGGAAAAATCGAGCTCGCCGACTTCCTCAAACATCCCCACGATCGGCTGATAGGTCAGACCTCCTTTATCAGTAAGCAGCAGTTGGCTCGCGGTCTTGAACCCTTCCGGTTCGCTCTTCTGCCAGGGGATGAGTACGCCGTCCAGGATTGCCTGGTTCAGTTGCATCGAGCTGATCGCGGTCCCCGTCGAGGTGCGCGCAAGTTCCTGGACAGGGATGCGTGACAGGACAGCGACGTCAAGCAAACCGGCAAGCTCCGACTCACCATAGATAAACGAATTACGCAGGTCGAGATGCCACCGGCCATGCAGCATGTGCGCGCCGCCCTGAAACACGACCTTACCGTAAGTCATATAAGAGCGTGAACGCCGAAGACGCACTCCGGCCGTCGTGTCGCGGCTGAGAGCCAGCGGCATGCCGGCATCCCGCGCCATGGTGCGCAGCCCAGGCAGCAGCACTTCATCGCCCCACTCCGTGAGAATGACGTCGGGATCATATCGGGCGAGCAATCTGTTCAGGCTGTGAATCGATTCTCGCGGATCGTCTCCATCGAGCAGCAGCGCCTCGCCATCCATGACGGCCTCGATCCGCCCCCGGCGCCCATGCGTCGGATTCGCCCCATCGCTGCCGGTCTCATGACTCAGGCGCAGCCTGAGGACAACCAGGGGTGGCACAGCGTACTCGAGATCGTTGGAGTTACTCTCAATACCAATCTCCCGGACAATGTCGCCATCACATGTCACCCGCACGCGGGCCAGTGGGAACAGCCTACTTTCATAAAAGAACAAGCGCCCGAGGGGGACGTCGCAGTTGTAGAGAGCCAGCCCGGGAACTTTGGCCAGACGTCGTGCCACCACCGGATACGCCAGGGGATTGTCTACCGAAACGCGGAGGACATCAATCTCATCGCCACTCATCAACTCCTTTTGCACGGCAGGCGATGTAGTGATGGGAATCCTAAGCGAGCGTACCGCCGACTCTGCCGCCCCACGGGCGCGGCGGTCTCCACCGATGTACATGGACGGTGCGTATCGATATCGGACCCGATGAGGCTTGCCTTCGGTGTCAATGATCCACAGCACCATGCCATCCTGGGACGGATAGACGTCAAATAGCCAACCGTGGAGCATCCTAGCCGGGTGGGAGTTGCGCGCTCCCGCCGGTGAGTGCATCAAGCCTCTCCCGAATCGCTTCCACCGCTTTCATGGTCTCCAACACCATCGCGAGCAAGATGGAATCGAACGGCGTCGAGTGAGAAGCATAATGCCCCGGCGCGGAATGGTGGCGCGCGGCGGCAAAGAGACGGTCGAAAATGAGCTGATCTTCTTTTCGCAGCGCCCTCCTGTATGGAGCCCAGTACGCCTCTTCTTGAGCCACCAACTGGGTCATCGTCTGCGTCGTACGACCCATCACCACCACCTCCGCGGCGCAATCATCCCGATCTGCGGTTCCCACGTCCACGCTCCGGACTGCGGCTTGCGGCACTTAATATAGATGAGGTCACGATCTACATCACGACTCACATCGAATACCCACGCTGCTGACTCGCACAGTGCGGAGAACAATCCCTCACGACCTGGTACCTGCTGTGGTGGTGGACAGCCGCACACCGTCAGTACGCCACCACGGACCAACCGTTGAAGTACAGGCGGTATCAGTCTGAAAATGCGAAACGCTTCCCCTGAGGGGACTTCCTCATCGAGCAGAGGATCGAGAAGACCTGAGAAGTACACCGCCTTCGAGTGGAATTGCTGGACCGCAACGTGAAGCCTCTCTCGCACTAACGCCTCAAGTTGGTGACAGGTAAACACTCGAGAGATTCGGATCTCGTCGAGGATTGCTCGGGGTGCGATTCCGAACTTTCGGGCTAGGTCCGCCACGAGAAACGGGTCAAAGGCGTTTGCCCCATCAACGACAAGCAGTGGCTGCCCTTTTGCCGTCGCGCGGAGGCCCGTCAGCAAGCCCAGGGTCAGGGTCGCATCGTCGCCGGTAAACACCACCGGGCCTGTCGTCATTTCGGGCACAGGGAAAGTCAAATGGGCTGGGAGCATGGGTAGCGAACAAGTGTTCGGGCTTAATCCTAGGTTACCACTGTTCGGCAAGGGGCTGTCAAACTGGCGGAGTGGCATCAGGTCTGCTATTTCAAACAGACGGGCATTTGCATGACGAGATTCCCTGTGGTCATCCCAACAATATCTCTTCGGCGAAAGGCAACGGCAGCGGCGCCCGCATGGCTTTTCTGCGTGGCTCTGCTGGTCGTCGAGATTGTCCTGGTCGTGGCCATTATGACCGCGGCCACCCACCAAAATCTCGCCACAATCTACGCTCGGATCGCTGCCCAGGAGCCGATGCTGAATATGCTCAACAACGCTTCGGCGAAAGTCGTCCCGCTCACGGGCAGATCAGGCGCCGTCGTTCGGCTTGTCTATGACTCAGCTCAGAAGCGCGGCGTGCTGCTCATCGCCACTCTCGGGGATCCGGGCGACGAGTTTTCCTACCGGCTTTGGATGGTGAGCAGATTCGGATCTCGAAGCGCCTGGGCATTTGACGCTGGTGCTGAGGACCTGACGGTCATCCCGATTAAGGCAGATTTCGCTCTCTATGACAGGGTCGCGATTTTCGTCGAGCACCGCAACTCCTCACGGTCTGCTCCAATCCTCTTCGGGAGCCTCTGACCTACCCTGCTAGGATCCGAAGACGGCCCGCTGAACGAACCACACAACTCCGGCCGCCCCTGCTGCAGCCGATACCCACAGTCTGAAGAGCGTCTCTTTCGGCCACATTCGCAGGAGCCACAGGCAGAGTGAGACCAGTACGACGACAGCGATCTGCCCGATCTCTACGCCCATATTGAAACTCACCAGCGATGTGACAACACCAGCGCGCGGCAAGTCCAGTTCCCGCAGGATCGAAGCGAACCCGAGCCCATGTACGAGTCCGAAGCCAAAAGTGATCAGCCAGCGACTGCGCACTGCGCTCTGCTGCCGTCGCAGGTTGTCCGCCGCCACATAGATGATGCTGGCCGCGATCGCGCTTTCAATCCAACGTGTCGGCAGCGCAACGATGTTCAGTACTGCCAGCGACAGTGTGATCGAATGGGCGACGGTGAACGCGGTCACGATTTTTAGCAGCCCACGCAGGCCGGCGCCGAGCATCAGCAAGCTGATCAGGAACAGAACGTGATCGTAACCGGTGATAATATGGCGGATGCCGAGCAGCACAAAGCCCGCCGCCGCCCCAGTAATCGAGCCACCAAGGGAGATCGCCACGTCCCGATGCTCTGGGGTAAAGACCACGTTGCGAACGCGCCCACCCACCACGATGGTCGCCAGACAGCTGGCCGTTGGGACGCCAGGCACAAAGAGGTCGTAGCGCAGCGCCAGCCCCTGCACTGGTACGGGCCATTGGTAGACGAGCCGCAGTGTGCTATGAGAGACCGACAGATTCAGGCTTGAACGGAGCTGCGCCTGCGCCGGCTCAATCGTCAGATCGCCGTTCGTGTCGCGATCGGTGAAGCGAATGCGCTCACCCAGGAACCGCTCGAGGTCTACCCGGTGCCTATCGATTTCTGTCGAACTGAGCTGTCCATCGCGGTCATCGTCCGCCCATGGGGCGAACCCGGTGGGGAACGTCAGCAGCATCTCGACCTTTGCCTTCCCGACTTTGATCTCCGCGACGGCCTGATCCGCCCAGTGCGCATCAGCCGGAACGGGGAGCAAACTCCAGAGCAGCACTCCCACAAGCATTGCCAACCCGATCCTAACCAGAGGCCGTCTCATCGAGGTTCCTCCTCGTTCAGAATCCAAAACCCTGGATTCGCCGCGCGTGCTCGTCGAACGTCGGATCGGTTTCCATGGCCGATGCCAGGTAGGTCAGCGCCTGAGCGCGGCGGCCGAGGGCTTCTTCGATCTGTGCGGCACGGTAAAATAGTTTGGCGTCGCGGACGCCCCAGCGCAGCGCCTCCCGCATCGCGTCTCGGGCTTCTAGCGACCGGCCCTCTTCGGACAGCGACCACGCCAGCACGTACAGCGTCTCCGCATCGCGGCGGACCCGGACTTCCATCAGGATCAACCGCAGGGCCTCATCGACATTCTCGCGGCGGCCTCGTTCGAGGAGCAGGCGGGCGAGCTCGCGCCGGTGACCAAACTGCCCCGAGGTCACATCTTGGCGCAGTCTGGCTTCGGCTTCATCCCAGAACCGCGCTGCCGCGCGGTGATCCCCCTGCAGTGCTTTGACCCTTGCGAGTCCGCGGAGCACGGCGTGGTCGTAGACGTTCGGAGACGATCGGGTAATATTGACCACCTGCGTCAGATGATCCTCAGCCTTCCGATACTCCTGTAGCCGCATCTCCAGTTCGGCAAGATTCAATAGCGCAAGCTGATATTGTGGTAGGATGCGCAGGGTCTCGAGATAAAGACTGCGGGCCTCGGTCAGTCGACCGCGCCGGTAGTGCAGCCGGCCCAAGAGCGTCCTCGCCCAGACGGAACTGGCGACTTCACCGGGTTCCTCACTGGCGATCGCTCGGCTCAGGTCCTCGACCGCCGCATGATCTCTGCCCCGGGCCATCTGGACCAGGGCGCGCAGCGTGTAGCTGCCCAGACCCGGGTGGGTGCTGGCTAGAAGCTCCACCACCTTCGACGCTTCGTCGACCTGGCCAGTTGCCAGCGTCGATGTCACGACGATCGCAAGCCCATCGCTGCCACCGGCCCGGCGGGCGAGACGGATCGCCTCGCCGAACTCGTGCCGGGCCTCCGCCACTTTTGCGAGAACCAGCAGCGCTCCGCCGTTCTGAAAGGGCAGGCTGGCGAGTGACCGCTGCGCGGTCTGCTCAGCCAGGAGCATCCAGGTCAGGTCTCCTGTGGCGCGGGCCATCCTGAAGTACGCGCCGGCGAGGGCGGCGAGGTCCAAGCCGCCGCTTGGATCGCGGGCGAGGCGTCCTTGATAGAAGGAGATCTCGCGCTCCAGGGCCTGTCGCACCGCACCTCGTGGAGCCCGTTGAAATCTATAGCGGTAGGATTCAGTAGGACGGACGGTTGAGCCAGCCGTAAGGATCATGACGACGGCGACCGCGAGGAGCAGTGTTGAGAACAATGCCGTCCTCGCGAACCAACTATTGCCTCGATGCGATCTGTTTCGAAGTGGTTTCATGGTGAGTTGGGGTGGCGGCTCATGCGAACCGCCACCCCTGCCCTCTAGTTCGGTTCCGCAAGATACGGGAACGACTCGAGCAGCGGCTTGTGGCCGGTGCCGCCGGCGTTGGGGCCGGCATACGAGACGTTGTCCGCCTTGATCCCGCCGTTGGTGACCACCGTGAGCGTCACGTCGATCACGTCATCGGTGATTTTGCGGCCGCGAATCGGGCTGCCCTTGCTGTTCAGCGCGTTCGCGTACCCACTTGCCCCGGTCGTGTCGAAGCGCATCACGTCGGGTAGGAACGCGCCCAGGAGCGCATTGGCGCGCGCGTCGTCGTTGCCGACGGCCATCAGAGTCTTCTTGGCCTCAGCCACGATCGGCCCGGCGATGCCGGCGGCAGGCTGCCGGCCCGCCAGCGCTGCGGCCTCAAAATCCGGCCCCACGCTGTTGAGGGCGTTTAGGTAGTCGTTCGTGAGGATCAGGCCTTCGTTGATCGCCGGCCGGCCCAACCGCTCGATCTGCTTGCCACCGACAGAAACCGTCGCCCAGACGTCAAAGGTCGTCGCGGCGCTGCGGCTCTGCAGCCACGCGCGTGGTACGCGCACTGCGATCGATAGAACGTTGTAGCCGGCGGTGAAATCGACGCCGGGCATCCGGAAGCCGACCGCGGGCCCCATGCGTGCCGCGCCGGCCCGTACCCTAAAGTACTGCTCGACGTCGAAGAAGAACGGGTCTTCCCGCAGGCCGGCAAACAGCTGCAGCATCCCCCCGCCGACGGCGACCCGGTTAATAATCGGGGCCGTCCCGATCGTCGTTGTGCGCACGGCGGGCACATCCGCTTCGCTCGTCACGCCGTCGCGAATCGCCGTCACCTTGATCCGCTGGGACCCATCCCTCGACGGCGCGGCGAACCCAAAGCGCAGCAGCACGTCGGTCTGCCCCGTCGGTGTGGCATCGTTATTGGCGACCCGCGTCACGTGCAAGTCGTATGACGCGTTGGTGCTGAAGTAGTACTGCTGGCGCGCGAGCGACCGTGGGTTCACGTTCATGATGAACACCAGATCGCTGTCTGCCGCGGCCGAGTTCTGATCGCGCTCACGGAACGCGTAGAGGTCCGTGATGTTCAGGGCCCGGCCCTTCAGGTCCATCTCACCATCGTCGTGGTCGGACGCCACCAGCAGCTGGGAGCCGGCCAGCACGCTGACCACCAGCACGAGCGCCAGAACCACTATCCACTGCCTTGAACGTCTCATTCCTACACCTCCTACTTAGAATAGGGACGCGGCCGCATCCGACTTTGCCATTCGCACCACAGGCGCTGCCGGATTGGAACACAACCGGCATCCAGTTAGATCGCTCCTGCGAAGACTTACAGGGAGATATATGAAACCGCATCGAACGTGGAGTCAATGCAACCAGCGCGGCACCGTGCCCCAGACGAAGTTGAAGACCGGCAGCAACTGGCGAGTATCGCGCGCCGGGACAGCCGCGCGTTCGAATCGCTATACGATCGCTACAGCCGCTCCGTGTACTCGCTAGCGTTGGGAATGCTCCGAGATCCCGCCACAGCACAGGAAGTCACCCAGGAAGTGTTTCTGAGCATCTGGCGCCAGGCCGCGGAGTTTGATCCCAGCCGCGGCACCGCGCGCAGCTGGGTGCTGGCACTGGCACACCACAAGTCGGTAGACGCCGTCCGGCGCCGGCGGCTGCGGGCTACGGAGCCGCTTGAAGACACCCAGGCATCGGATCTGGATGTCGTGGACGAAACGCTCCGGCGGCTTGAACGGGGTCGTGTGCGTGAGGCGCTCGTGCGCCTGCCGGCAGAACAGCGACAGGCAATCGTGTTTGCGTACTACGGTGGGTACACGCAGGAGGAAGTCGCGAAGCGACTGAGCATCCCGTTGGGGACGGCGAAGACACGGATCCGGGATGCGATGATACGGCTGCGCGAGGCTCTGGTCGGGGTCGAGGAGGCCGCACCGTGACACACGAGTCGCTACGTGACCTGTTGCCGGCCTACGCCCTCGACGCGCTGACTCCGGATGAGACGCGAGCGGTCGGTGCGCACCTCGAGACGTGCGAGCTCTGCCGCGGGGAGCTGGCGATGTTGCAAGAAACTGCCTCGCAGCTGGCGGGTGCGATCACACAGGTTGCGCCGCCGACCCGCCTGCGTGATCAAATTCTTGCCGCCGTCCATCCTCAGCCGCGCGTCATCGCGATTCCGCGCGACTGGGCGATCGGGCTCGCAGCGGCCGCCGTCGCAATGATCGTCGCGACGGTGCTGACGGCGGCACGATTTGGTCAGGAGGCCGAGCTCTTGAAGCAACGGATCGCTGCGCAGGAGCATGTCCTGGCCATTCTCGCCGGTCCAGCGGCGAAAACCACCATGCTGACTGGATCGATCGAAGCCGGCGTCAGGTTTGTGTACGATCCTGCGCGCGGGGAGGGCGCGCTCGTCGTCACGGACCTGCGCGATCCGGGACGACAGTTGGTCTACCAGCTGTGGCTTGTCGCGGGAGTAGGGCCGGAGAGCGCGGGCGTGTTCCGACCGGCGCCCGGCCGGCCGGTCGTCATTCCGGTGCGCGCGGATTTCGGAAAGTATCAGGCCGTGGCCATCTCGATCGAGCAGGCGCCGTTCGGTGCCGCTCAGCCCACGACGACGCCAATTCTTGTCGGCCGGATCTAAGTCAGTAGGCGAGATTGAGGAGCGTGTAGACCACGAGCCCAAGGGTCAGACTGAGGGACCAGAGATAGACGGCCAACCGGCCAACCCGCGGATGTGCGGTGTGTCCCACTTCCTCAGGGGGATACGTCAGGCCGACCAGCAGATTGTGCACGATCAACGGCACGCTGAGAATCGATAACGCGACGTGCACGACCAGAGTAGGAAGATAAACGAAGGTTCGCACCGTTGGGGGACCGTCGAACGTCTTGACGCCGCCGAGCGCAACACGCGTGACATACAGGATCAGGAAAGCGCTGATCAATGTGGCCGACAGCAGCATGAACTTTCGGTGTTCTCGAACGCTCCCTGCCCTGATAGCACGGTAGCCGAGGAGTAGACAGGCAAGCGCGGTCGCATTGATCACGGCGATGAGGTGCGGAGCGATGCCGAGGAGAGCCGCGACGACCTGCGGAACGGCAACCGGCGGCTCTGAAAGAAGGACGCGGATCAGAACCGCGTAGACGAGTAGGGATATCAGGAACGTGCAGAAGCCAGGAGCGCGACGGACTGCTTGCGCTAAGCGATTCACACATTCCACCAGCTGGACTGAGGACCGAGAGGGGACGGAGCCTGAGGGGTCCCCGTATCAGTTTCAGTCGGGGAGAGGCTCCGTCCTCTCCGGTCCTCAGACGCTAGACCGCCTCCACGATCATCGCGATCCCTTGGCCGACGCCGATGCACATCGTGGCGAGCCCATACCGACCCTCGCGCCTCTGGAGCTCGTGTACCAGCGTCGTCACCAGGCGGGCGCCACTGAACCCGATCGGGTGTCCCATCGCGATCGCGCCGCCGTTGGGGTTGAGCTTCTCGAGCGGAATCTTTAGTTCTCGGACGCATGGGATGACTTGCGCCGCGAATGCCTCATTCAACTCGATCACATCGAAGTCATCGATCGAGAGACCGGTGCGTTCCAGTACCTTGCGGGTCGCCGGAATCGGTCCGAGTCCCATGTACGCAGGGTCGACTCCCGCAACAGCCGAGGCGACGATTCTCGCCATCGGCTCGAGACCCAGCTGCTTCGCCGCCTCCGCTGATGTGACGAGGACGGCCGCTGCGCCGTCATTGATGCCCGACGAGTTACCGGCGGTCACGGTCCCGCCCTTTCGGAACACAGGAGGCAGCGCGGCGAGCTTCTCCAGTGTCGAATCCGCACGGGGATGCTCGTCTCGATCGACTATTACCGGGTCGCCGTCCTTCCTAGGGATGACGACGGGGACGACCTCGTCGCGGAACCGTCCTTCGGCAATCGCCTTCGAGGCAAGCCGATGGCTGCGAAGGGCGAACTGATCCTGCTCCGCTCGGGTGATGTCGAAACGCTCCGCGACGTTCTCCGCCGTTTCGCCCATGCTGAATGGCTCGTACGCTTCCGCCAGAGCGGGGTTGGTGAACCGCCAGCCCAGCGTCGTGTCGAACATCCGGACCTCACCGCGGGGAAACCCAACGGCCGGCTTGGCCATCACGAAGGGCGCGCGCGTCATTGACTCGACGCCGCCCCCGATGAAAACGTCCCCCTCCCCTGCCTTGATCGCCTGCGCCGCCGACGCGACTGCCTGCATGCCGGAACCGCACAGCCGGTTGACGGTTTGTCCCGCCACCGTGACCGGCAGTCCGGCCAGCAGGAGCGCCATGCGCGCGACGTTACGGTTGTCCTCGCCAGCCTGGTTGCCGGCTCCAAAGATGACATCGTCAATCCGGTTGGGATCCAGCGCGGTGCGCCGGACGAGCTCACGAATGACGTGAGCCGCGAGATCGTCCGGACGGACGTCTCGCAACACGCCGTTGTACCGGCCGACGGGCGTGCGAACGGCGTCGACAATGACAGCCTGAACTGCGGTCGTGGGTCGTCGGTCGTTGGTCGTAGGAAATACCTCCTCGACTGCTCCCATTGTAGCCTACGACCTACGACCCACGACCTACGACCGTCATTCTCCTTTGAATCGTGGGGTGCGTTTTTCAAGAAACGCGGCGACGCCCTCACGGTGATCGGTGGTGCGTCCGGCCGCTTCCTGTGTCAGCGCTTCATAGTCGAGCGCGGTCTCAATATCAGTGTACAGGTTATGGTAGAGGGCGCGCTTGATCAGACCGTACGCTTTGGTGGGACCGGCCGCCAGCCGGCTCGCGATCGCGCGTGCTTTGTCCAGGAGCTGATCCGCGGGCACGACCCAGTTCACGAGGCCAACTCGCTGCGCATCAGCGGCAGACAGGGGCTCAGCCAGGTAGCAAAGCTCAAACGCTTTCCCGAGCCCGACGAGACGCGGGAGCAGGTACGTACTCCCTGAATCCGGTATGAGGCCAACGCGCGCGAACACTTCAATGAATGAAGCGCCCTCCGACGCAATCCGCAGGTCGCACGCCAGCGCCAGGCTGCATCCCGCTCCGGCGGCAACGCCGTTCATGGCCGCGAGCACGGGTTTCTCGATGGAGAGAAGCTTTGCGATGATGGGATTGTAGCGCCGGCGCAGGCTCTCGACAAACGAAAACGACGACGTCTCCGCCCGGTCGCGGAGATCCTGTCCGGAGCAGAATCCGCGGCCCGCACCCGTGATCATGATGGCCCGAACCGACGCATCGCGCTCTGCGTCCCGCAGCGCCTCCTGCACCTCCGTGGACATTGTGGCATTGAACGCATTCAACACATCGGGCCGGTTCAAGGTAAGCGTCATCACGCTGTCTGCCTTGTCCACGAGAATGGTGTCGGGCATAAACTCCTCCAACTCCGGTCGTAGGTCGTCGGTCGTGGGTGGTGGCAACTGCTCTTCCTACGACCTACGACCCATGACCGCCCTTTTACTTTCCCTTGAATTCGGGCTTCCGCTTATTGAGAAAGGCCTCGATGCCCTCGTCTTTGTCCTGTGTGCTGAATAAGAGGTAGAACAGCCTGCGCTCGTGATCGAGTCCGGTCTCGAGCGGCGAGTCCAACGACTTCAAGATGGCTTCCTTGGCGAGTCGCACGGCCACCGGCGCCTTTTCCGCGATTTCCCGCGCGAGCGCCCTGGCTTCATCCATCAGCATCTCACCGGGCACAACCCGGTTCACGAGCCCCCATTCGTACGCCACCTGGGCTGTGATCTGTCTACCGGTAAGGATGAGCTCCATTGCCCGGTACTTCCCTACCGCCCTCGGCAGGCGCTGCGTCCCGCCCGCCCCCGGCATCAGTCCGAGGTTGATCTCAGGTTGACCGAAGCGCGCGGCCTCGGCGGCGAGGATGATGTCGCACAACATGGCGAGCTCGCATCCGCCGCCCAGGCAAAACCCGTTGACGGCCGCGATGATCGGCTTACTGATCTTGCGGATGTGTTCCCACTGTTGAAAGCGGTACTGGTTGAGCATCGTCACAGGAGTCGCGCCGCGAAACTCATTGATGTCGGCTCCCGCGGCAAACGCCCGCCCGGCACCGGTCAGGATGACGCAACGGACGGCATCGTCTCGGTCGTACCCTTCGAGCGCATCTACTAGCTCGTCCATCGTCGCCCGGTTAAGCGCGTTGAGGACCTGCGGACGGTTCAGCGTGACGACGGCGACGCGGTCCTCGGCGCTGACGACGATGTTCTCGTAGGCCATGATCCCTCAGCGACGCCGCTTTCTCGCTCGGCGCGTTTCTTTCGACTGACGGCGGAACTTCTCGTAGCGCACCGGGCGCTTCTGCCGAAACGCCTCGAGCCCTTCCGCCACTTCCTGTGAGCCGGCGTGCAGGGTGAGCCAGTCGCGCGCGTGTCCCACGGTGAGATGCCAGCTGAGGTCGCGCCAGAAGTTCAGTTGCTGCTTGGTGTAGCGAGTGACCTCGGGCAGTTTGTCGGTTAATTTCTTCGCCAGCGCGTCGACGGCGCGGTCGAGCTCCGCCCGCGGCACAACCTGGTTCACGAGTCCCCACTCGAGCGCCTTGCTCGCAGGGATCTCCTCACACAAGAAGATGATCTCCCGCGCGCGCCGGTCGCCGACGATGAGGGGGAGCCACTGTGTTGCTCCGGCCGCCGGGACGCTGCCGCGCGCGGGTCCGACATGCCGGATGATAATGTCGTCGGCGGCCACGGCCAGGTCGCACGCGATGTTGAACTCGTTGCCCCCGCCGACCACCATGCCGTTCAGCCGCGCGATGGTTGGTTTGCCGATATTCCGGAGCCGCTCTTGAGCCTCGATGAAGACCCCCATCCACTTCCAGTAATCGCGGGGGCGCTGCAGGAACTGTTCCTGTTCATTGAGATCCGCGCCGGTGCAGAACGCCCGCTCGCCTGCGCCGGTCAGAACGAGCACAGCCACCGCGTCGTCCCACGACGCGTCCTCAAACGCGCGGCTCATCTCTCGCAGCGTTGCGAAATTCAGCGCATTGTAGACCTGTGGCCGGTTGATCGTGACGCGGGCGACCGGCGGATGCTTCTCGTAGAGAATCACCGCGCGAGGTCTACGTAGAGCATCGTCACGAGGCCGGGTGCGAACGATTGCAGGTCTGCCCCGGCCGCCCGGCCTTCAGGGGAACGCAGCGCAGTCTTCAATGCATCCATGTTCTCGAAGTACATCTCCGCGATCTGATAGTATGGCGCCTCACCGCCGATGGCGCCGGTGATCTTCCCTGTCTCGACGTTCCGCAGGCCGGGCCACTTCTTGACCAGGGGGATATGAGTCTCAGTGTAGTGGCGGTCGAAATTCCCCGGATCGCTGGGCTTCGTGAATAAGGCGACGAGCTTCACCATCGATACCTCCGTGATTCGTGAGTGGTGAGCAACTCACCATTCACGGTGGTTAGGGTAGTATGAGCACGTCATATCCCCTCTCGCGCAATTGCTGGGCGAGCTGCACGGCGTTGTCACGATCGCCGAACGCGCCGACCTGGACTTTGAACAGACCGCCCGACTGGTTGATGTAAGCCTCAAACCCAGCTCCCCGCAGCTCTTCTGCGCGGGCCGCGGCGTTCTCGCGCTTGATGAATGCGCCGACCTGTACGCGGTACACCACACCGCTCGGGGGAGCGGCCTGGGGTGGCTGCGGCCGTGGTGACGGCCGAGGCGCGGGCTCCGGTTGTGGTGGCGGAGACGGCGTCGGAGCCGGCTCTGGTTTGGGCGCGGGCTCTGGCGCGGGCTGGGGTGCCGGCGCGGGTCGCGCAGGCTCAGGTTGGACCGGCGCCAGTGGGGGCGCGGGCTCGGGACTTGGTCGCGGCACCGGGCGGACCAGTGGCCGCGGCGCCGACGCCGTCGGCGCAAGAAAGGCGCGGCCACCCACATACCCGACGAGGACCGCGATGGCGAAGAGTCCCACGATCGCGAGCGCGATGACTGCGGCCTGGCAGCGCATTCAGTTCCCCAGTTTCCGCAACCGCGCAACCTCTTCGGGCGAAAGCCCGGTGAAGTATATGCCGTGTACGAACTCGCCGTCGCTCCCCGGCTCGACCCGGACAATTTCGCCCTGCACGGTCAGCGGGCCATCCGGCAGGTGCACGGTCACGCGGACCCGTTCCCACTGCCCGAGTTCGATAGGAAGGACCAGACGGAGGCCGCGGATGCTGGCATCGATTCCTCTCCCGGCGATCTGAGCGCCTCCTTGCTCAATGCGCTCCACGTCCGCCCGGGCATTTCGGAGTGGAATGCGCGGACTGCGTCTGCTGGCAATGGTCACCGTGCTCGGTAGTGCGACGGCCACCCGGCCCTGGTGTAGCGCACGCACCGTGGTGTCGAACCCGTATTTCGATACACGACCTCGGTAGAAAATCGTCAGCCGCTCGCCGGGCGAGACCGAGAGAGTTTCCTTCAAACGTGTCGGCACTCGGATCAGCAGCTGGTTCCCGTCAATGGCGACCACGGTGCTGGCGTAGATGCCGGCGTGCGCCCCGCCGATCTCGATCTCCAGCGGTTGGTTCGCTGTGAGAGGCTCGACGAGTGCCACACGGCCGCCGCCCGCGTCACCGACCATCGCGGCCACCCCACCTGCAGGCCGCGCGGCCTCCAGGTCCGCCACAAGTTCTCGAAGCACATTTTCTCGCCAGATTCCACATTCAGGGTGATTGACTCGGTCGCAGGTGCTGACAGAGCGCGGCGCGATGTGAGGGCACAGGTCGTCGATCGTCCGACAGTATCCGTACTGATGCAGATAATGCTCAAACTCTTCCTCGTCCTCATATAGCCAGGCGGGAATCTCGGTGTCTTCTGATGGCGGCGAGAATCGGTCGTGGCCTCTCCCGAAATGCCGGATCACCCAGCGGACGGAGACGTCTTCGCCAACGGTCTGAAGAAACCGTTGAATATCAGGATACCCCGCGCGCTCCACCCGTCGCATCCGTTCCACGGAGCGGCGGTGGAGCGATTTGCAGATTGGACACCCTTCGCGTTCGCGTCGCGCCTCGCCGCTTTCGTCTATAGGCACCGGCCAACCTCGGAGCAAACCGCAGAATCACCCTTTATCTATCCTGTGCCCCTGTTCCTGGGTCATAAGATCGTGCCATCCCCATTCGACTCGCCCGCTTTGCGGGCTCACTCATGGCCTTCGGCCACTCCGAGTCGAATGCCCTGAGCGAGCGTTAGCGAGTCGAAGGGCGCATTCCCGTCACCAGCAGAATTAGCGATCCCGCCACGACGACAAGATAGTAGGCCAGCATACGGTCGACGAGCACTGTCGCAGTCAACGCGGCGGGGGGACCCGCTGTCGCGATCAGGCGGAGAATCCCGGCCATTGATAATTCCGTCACCCCGACGCCTCCGGGGATCAGCGTCAGCACCGCGACCAGGTTGGCGAGGCTGAACGTGAACATCGCCTGTGGAATGGTGATCGGCGTGCCCAGCGCGGCGCACACCAGCGTCAGCCGCACGGCTTCGGTCACTGCGGCGGCGACCGAGAGCGCTACCGCGATCCATAACTGCTGATGCCGCCTCCACATCAGCATGCCGTGAAGGAATGTCTCGACCAAGCTCAATACCCGTGGCCTTATGCCGGCCGGGAGCGGCAGCGCCGAGAGCACGCGCGTCAGCACACCCGAGAGCCGCGATGGAATGGCCAGCACCAAACCGATTCCGATAACGAGAATGCCAATCGCAGCGAACACCGGTCGAAACACGGCCGCGCGCCCGGCGGGTAGCAGCACGAGAGAGGCGCCAAACAGAACAATCAGGCTCACCCCGTCCAGCAGTCGCTCCACAACCACGGCGGCGGTCGATGTAGACAGGGCAACGCCACGGCTGCGCCTCAGCAGCAGCGGTTTCGCGAACTCGATGCCGCGAGCAGGAGCGAGGCTTGCGGCCGCCACGCCGGCCAGTACAGATATCGCAGCGTGCCTAAGCATCAGCGGAGGCTCTGCCAGCTGTGCGGCCATGAAGCGCCAACGTAGTGCCTTCAGTCCGATATCCAAGACCAGCAGCGCAAACGCCCAGGCCAGCAAGATTCCATCAGCGCGGCGAACCGCCTGCTGTAGTTCACGCACATCGGTTCCGGCAATGAGCAACAGGAGCACAGCAGCGCCGAGCGCGAGAAATGCCAGACGGATCCAGGGGCTCATCCTAATTACAGTCTCCTGAGTCTACTGAGTCTTCCGAGTCTTCCGTGTCTACAGGAGCCACTAAAAGCCAACGATGTCGTGTACTTCATCGTTAGACTCAGGAGACTCGGTAGACTCTGAAGACTCGTAGACCCGCGTAGGCGTGGGTGCAGACTCGGTAGACCCAGTAGACCCTATAGACTCGGTAGACTCTCGTCAGCGCAGGTGGAATGCGCGTACGGCGAGGTCCGCGAGCACTCGACTGTCGGATGCGGTCAGGGCCAGGCGGTCGATGGCCATGGCGCGCGGCGACGTCTCGATCGCCGTGACGAACCGCCGCACCTGAGGGTACGATCCCTGTACCTGGATCGCCAACCCAGTCGCGCCGATTCCTGCCGGCACCTGATTCGCAGCCTCAGTCTGCTCCGCTGTCGCGAAGGAGATCTGCGCGAGTTGCACGCCGCTGATCACGATGGCGTCGTCGAGATACGCGATCAGTTCCGGGAGCTGCGGTCCGACAGGCACCCGCACGAGCAGGTTTTGGATTCCACGCCGGGCAGCGAGAAACCGCTGTTCGATCTGGGGCTGCGTATCGACCAACCCGGCGGTGCGCGTCCTTTCCTGCTCGAGGCGCAGCGCCCGCTGGCGTGCGATCCGCACGCGGGTCAGCTGCGGATTGATCACCACGACCAGGAGCACAGCCACCACAATCGCAGTCACCAGCACGACCAGGAGAACCTGCCTTCTACCGGGACTCACGGGGTCGCCCTAAGCCTGGCAATGATGATGTATTGCGTCACCCTCTGGCCGCCCGAAACGATTTCCTGCAGCGACTGCAGGTGCACTGAGGTCACGTCCGGAACCCCCGCCAGGCTCTGAGTAAACGACGCGACCGATCGCAGCCTGAATGTGAATCCGGTCAGCGTCATCGTGGAGGCATCCAGTGTCATCGTCGTCAACCACGAGTCCTGCGGGATGACGCGGCCAACTTCCACCAGGAGAAGCGTCCATTGCCTCCTCTGTCGCAGGGCGACGGTCAGATCCTCACGCTGGCGCTCCAGGGTCTCGGCTTCTTGTTGCATCTCCAGCAACTTCGCGGAGGCGGGCCGCAGCGGCGCCAAGAACTGCTCGGCTTCACGCGCACGCATGTTCGCCTGGCTCTCCTGCAGGGAGAGTAACCCATAGAGCACCACCACTAAGGCCACACCAACGAGCGGAATACCAACAAGGGTGCCCCGGCGCCCGCGCGCCTCGCGCTCATGCAGCACGCGCTCGGGCATGAGGTTGAGCCGGATGCGCATCTAGGCCACTGCCCTCATGGCCAGCCCGATGGCCACGACCAGCTGTGGTGCGACGGCATTGAACGATGCGGGGTCGAGACCCGCATGTGGCTCAACACCAGCCGGCGTGCCGATTGATACCGGAAGGTCGAGCTCGAGTGCGAAGTGCCGGTCAATCCGGGGAATCCTAGCCCCGCCCCCGCACAACAGCATTCCGTCGATTGTGGTGCCACCGAACTGTGCGCGGAAGAAATCCAAAGAACGTCGCAGCTGCGTGAGCAGCTCGTCAAGACCCGGTGCAAGTGCGAACGCATCCGCATCCTGTCTCGGAGCAGGAATGGCGACGGCGCGCGAGACGGCTTCCTGCCCGCTAAGGATCGTGCGGGTGAACTGCGGCACCCCACCGCGCACGATGGCGAGCTCCGTCATCGACGCGCCGAGGTTCACGAGCACCCGCGTGCCGGTCTCCACCATCTGACTGAGCGCGCGCGCCATTGCGAGCCCGCCGACTTCAACTGCATCGACGGTGAGGCGTGCAGCATCGAGCGCCTCGATGTACGAGAGGACGACACCTTCGGGTGCGGCGGCCAGCAACACCTCGAGCTGCCGCTCGCCATTCTCGACGACCTCACGCACCAGCTGCACGTCGAGGACGGCATCATCCACCGGAATAGGAAGATGCCGTTCGGCTTCCCAGCGGATCGCCTGTTTGATTTCCTCTTCGGGGATGGGGGGCAACCGCAGGACACGGGCAAGCACGTTCTGGCCGGTGACGGAGATGATGACGCGACGGCTGCGGATCTTCGCCTCGCGGAGCACGGCGGGAAGCGCTGCGGCCAGCGCCTCCCGGTCGAGAATCAGGCCTCCCTCAATGGCACCGGGGGGCGTGGGCCCAATCGCGAAGTGGCGAAGCTCAATACCGCGGACGGAACGGCGGATCTCGGCGGCTTTGATCGTCTCTTTGCCGATGTCGAGGCCGACCGCCACCGCGCCGATTTGAAAGACGTCGCGCCACGCTGCCATTCGCTCACCAGAGAAAGGACCGTCGTCTGCTGCGTCCGAGCGCGCCGAGATGCAGTTCTCGATTCGATTCGGCTGCTCAGTGCTAACTCCTCTCGCGGAGCTGGCGACGACCCGGCTGAAACGGGCTAATCGCCTGCCGACCAGGACATTGGAAAAATCACGTTGTCGGTCGATGATGTCGTGAATATCGACGGCAACAGATCGGCCACGGCCGCGTCATAGAGGACCGAAACCACCCCTGAATTGGTCACGGTATCCTCGAGCGTGATGCTGCCGTTGCTGATCAGAAAACCGTGGAAGGTAAGCGCAACGAGATTCGCGCCGTGCTGGACGTTCATCCCGATGCCCGCCGATCCAAGCAGGTTGCTGTTGACGTCAGGGTTGTCTGTTCCGGCAAAAATGTAGACGATCCCAATGATGTCCACGGTGCGGTTGGCGGCCGGGGCGCCGGACGAGATGACCTCGAAGCGTCCTCCGGCGACAAATGCTGGATCGCCGGTCAGGCTCGTGTGGGTGTAGTTCGTCGTTCGCAGCGAGAGATTTTCCATGACCATGTCGCCCCGTGTGCTCGTGCCGGTACCACGACCAAAGGCCACGACCGTGCCAGTGACCTGATTCGGGCGGCTGTTGGCGAACTCGCTCGTCGGCGTGGAGCGGATACACAGCGTGTTCACAGCAGAGGTATAGCTCGTGCAGTCGACCCGCGACCCGCCGCCTCGCAGCGCGAGGAGGTGGGTGACGCCGACCGCCGCGTTGCCCGAGGTCGCCGTCTTTGCGCCCGTGAGGCCAGCCGCGGCGTCGAGCTGATCGTTCCCGGATGCGGTCACCTGGGAGCCTGCTCCGCCCCCGGTAGCGCGGGCCTCGTACCACTCGGCCATGCCGGGAACCGCAGTCGTCCACGATGTGCCAAACGCGACGCCGAACGAAGCCACCAGCATGGTGTTGGTGGTGTAGGTCGTGATGTTGGGAGTCGCATGCGAGGTACCCGACGCCGTGGCCTGGCCGTTTTCGGATTCAATCGGCGCCACCGGATCGACATTCGAATACGCCTGGATGCCTCCGGCCGACTTCTGAGATAAGCTAAAGTTCCAGATGTAGCTGGCCGGCTCGCTCGAGGTCGCCACCTTGTAATACACGCCCATACGGATCGCCGCTCCGTTTGTGATCAGGCGGACCAGCGTCCACCCCGCCGGCTCCGTGATCGTCACCCCGCTGCCGCCGCGTACGCTTATGGCTGCGACCATCACGTCACTCGCGACCACGCCCGCGGGCCGGGTGATGGTGAGGCTGGTTGCGCCGCCGGTGCGGTTCGACGCGACGGCGCGTCGGGCGGGCGTCAACGTGGGACGCGTGTAGCTCGTCGGCTCGCCGGCACCAAAATAGAAGGGCTCGATGAAGAAGATGGGGTCGCCGGTACTCCCTATGACCCCACCCTGATCGTGAATGTACCTGTCCAGGCAGCGCTGTGTCTGGCCGAGGCCATAGCTATAGGTCTGTGTGCAGATGCTCGACGGATGCCCACCTTGGAAGTAGCGGCCGGCCGTGATCGCCCGAGTGCGGAGGCTGTCGGCGTTGATCTGCTTGACGGGGATCGTGCCGAACGCATTGTTGCACCGCCACGGCCAGGTGGCGCATGACACACCGGAGATCGATCCTCCGTTGCTGGTCAGGCCGCCGATCACCGTCGCGCCCGTCGTGTTGATCGTCATCGCCGTCGCGCCGCCCAGAATCCTGTTCGCATGAACGGCCGTCGCGTCGGGCGAGGGCATCGTGTTACTGATGGTGAGGCCTGTGGTCGCCGCCCCGATCGTCGCTGTCGTATTGGCAAGCACGGTGTTGACCGCCACGCGCGGCACGGCTTTGAAACTCCCGCGCAGGATCTGCCGGCCACCGCCCCTGACCCCCGTGGAGGTAATGTATCTCGTGCTGCCACTCGCGGTGACGACCACATCGTACGTGCCATCGCCCTCGGTGATGGGTCCGCCCGTCCCCGCCCAGGTAAGGTTGGTGGCAAGTTCACTCGCGGCGCGGTTCATCCCCGCGTCGGCGAGCGCGCGGGCAATGGCCGCGTCCGCCTGATTGAACGCGATCGTGAGCTCTGTGAGCGTCACGGTCAGCATGGCGGCTCCGATCAACGTCAGCACGATGATCAGTATGAGCACCGTGACCAACGCCGAGCCCCGCTCGCCTCGGTTGTTTCGCGTTCCCGCGTTCCCGCGTTCCCGCGTTCCCGTTAGTTGTTTCATCTTAGTTCCTCAGAAACGCCCGGGAGGATACAGGCACTTCCTGGGTTTGCTGCAGAGCATCATTGAACCGCGACGCCAGCATATTCATCTCGACGGCAGGCACCCTGACCTGATCCCCGACCGCGCCGGCTGCGGTGAGGCCGCGGTCGACGGTCACACAGTTACTCACGGAATCGACGGCCGTCACGCGCCGGCGATCGGCGATCGTGATGACACGCGTCACGTGCGTCTCGCGATCGACCTGGATGCGGTCGTTGACGGCAAACCCCGTCACGCTCTGGACGCAAAGCTGCGTGGCACCCACGGCTGCGCTCGATACCAGCGTCGATTTCACGGACGCGAACAGCTGCCGGCCGGGCGGCACGGCGACGAAGTCGGCGACCACGATGTCGTTGGCCGGGTTGTTGCAGTTTTGGACGCAACGCACGAGCAGTGATCCGCTGAGGCGAAACACCGCGCTCAGTGGCTGCACGACCTGAGCGACGGCGTGAGCCTGCGCCAGCGCCGGCGTGGCCGTCAGAGTGTTGCCGGCCACGGCGGTAATCGTCAGCGGCACCTCATCCTCGACCGCGATCGCGTCGCCGACCTGGAACTCAGCGCCGCTCGCCACCGAGAGTGTCGTCGCGCCGGCCGACGCCGCAGCTGTGAGGGTAGACTGCGTGCGCCGTACCGACTCCCCTCGCCGGTGTGCGGCGGAGAGCGCAGGGCTGACGGTGATAGTCGTGCCCGCAATTGCGGTCACCGTCACCTGCTCCAGCCGGTTGACGTTGAGGAGCACAATCGGCCGGCCGCTGACCAGCATCGAGGCATCCTCGACCGTGATCGTGGTCGCGCCCGCCGCCGCGTCCGCGGTCAGAATCGTCATCTTGACCAGTCCCAAGGACGTACCCCCGGCCCCGATCATGAAGTCGCGGGATTGCATCACTTCACTGAGGACCCGCTGCACGGCGACGCGCGGGACCTGCTGCACGTCGGCCTGCCCTTCCATTCCGGCCCAGCCGCGCACTGCGACGGAGACCAGCTGATAGAACACGGCGATGACGATGGCCATGAGCGCCATGGCTATCACCATCTCGAGCAGCGTCATCCCGCGTTGGTTTCTCATGTATCTCATCAGTAGTCGGCTACGATCGACGTCAGTGTGATCGTCCCCGGCTGGTCGAACTCGACCCAGCTCACGGTGACATCGATCTTCGTGAGGCGCGTCGTCCCCAAGTATGGGGTCGTGACGGTTGTGGTGCGCGTGAACTTCCCACCGGCCGTCGGCGCGCCGAGCTCATCCACGGTTTCTGCGCCGGCAAATCCGCTGAGGCTCCCGTATGACTTGCCGCGGAGCACCTCCATCCGCTGCTGGGCCAGAAACGCTCCCTGTGTCTCGCCGCGGCCCTCCGCGCCCCGGCTCGAGGCCGTGAGGTAGAAGCCCGTGAGCACGAAGACCACCGCGGCAAAGATGGCCGTGGCGAGGACGACCTCGATGAGCGTCATCCCGTGGCGATCCCTCAGCAAACTTATGGACATGACACGACCTCCGTGATCTGTACGCGACCGGTTGCGGGCTGGACGTCCACGCGCAAGATCAAGGTGCCGTCGCTCAAACAGAACTGCCCCGCTGTCAAAGGTGCGCCGGTGGCCGTGAATTCAGCCGGTGTCGAGGCGAAGGATCCAGTGATGGTGATCCCGGCCGGCAGGTCGGCGTCCTTCATCAATGTGCTGTCACTCGATTTCCGGATCGTGTACTTTGAGCTCGGCGCCGTCGTATAGACGAGCCGGAACCGCTCGTCCTGGGTGATGGCATACTGTTGGGTCAGCCGAAGGTCACCACCGAGCTGGCGCGCGGCGTGCACGAGGTCGCGACTTGCCATGTAGCGCTCCAATTGCGGAAGCGCCACCACCGTCATCACACCAAGCACCATGATGACGATGAGAATCTCGATGACGCCGATTCCGCGGCTATGCTCCAAGATGATCACGACCGGCTGGGAGTCCGGCCAGGATGCCCAACGCGCTCCAGAAAACCGGTGCCACGCTGACGACGCTGAAATGAAACTGCAGAACGAACCAGTAGGCCGCGATCCCCACCGTGAGCGCCGACGCGAGTAACGCGTGCGGGCCCCCCGCGCCAGCGGCGCGCAATCCGCGGCGCAGGCTCAGACCGAGGACACTCCAGAACGCCAGGACACCGAGCACGCCAACGGACATGGCGAGATCCAAGGTGTCGTTGTGGGCTTTGTCAATCGTTAGAGGGAACTCACCAAACAACGCCTGCTTCTCCGCGTTCCAATCCTGCCAATCTTGCGGGAACACCAGCGCCAACGTCTCGGGTCCGTAGCCCAGCGCGGGCCGCTTGGCCAGCAGCATCACCGTATGAGTCCACAAATATGTTCTCACGCGCATCCCGCCGCTCTCGAGTTCGAAGGCCGATCGTGCCCGCACGAAGGGGGTCATGCCCTCCGTGCGCGGCGCGAGCGGCCTATCGGGGATCAGAAAGCCGATCGTGATTCCGGCCAGGATCCCCGCCAGTGCATACACCCGCCCCATACGCACGTTTCGAAGTTGTGGCACCAGCAGGGCGCCGAAAAGCAAAACTGCGCCAGCTAGGGCGACCCATGCCGACCGGCTGTACGTACAGAGAACGGCCAGGTAGATCACGCCTGCGGCAAACAGAGTGCACACAAGAGTCGCGGTGCGCCTGGCCGACAACGCCGCGGCAGCCGCCAGCGGCATGAGCAGCACCATATACGCGCCCAAGAAGTTTGGATTCCCAGATGTCGAAAATGCCTGAAACCAGCCGAGCCTCTGGCTATCGCGAACCAGCCACTCGTAGCCGAGATACTGCGCCACGCCGTAGACTGCCGCCAGTGTGCCCCCAAGCAGCGCCGCGGCGGCCCACATCCGACCCCGACCTGCTCTGCCGATTACGACTGACCCGAGGAAGACTGCCGCGTATCCGAGGTATGCCCCAAACCCTTCGTTCCGCCAGGACGCGCCGCGCAAACTCCATTGTGGGTTCACCGAAAGCGCCGTCGCCGTCGCTGCCGCAGCAACAAACATGCCGATCGCGGCGAGCGCGAAGCGGTCCCAAAGCCGGTCGCGAACGATCCATGCCCCCAGGGCCACCACAAGCACAGGAGTTAAGATGTACAGCGCCCGCGCCTTTGGCGCGTAGTAGGTGTGGTCGAGACGAGAGAAATCGAGGAGCAGCGGGACGACGCCAACAATGATCAGGACGCTCAGGGACAGGGTGAGCAACGACGCGCGTGACAGGGCGTCCGCGCCCCAGGAAGCGGTCCCCGAATCCTGCTGAATCATCTAGGCCACCCCGAGAACATCGAGAGGCGGCACCCGTGCCGCCTCTCGATCGACCTCGGAGAAATCGCCCTACGGCGTCGGCACGACCGTGCCGTCCGCCGGACTTTCCTGGACCTTGCCTGTATTAGTGCGGATCACCAGCACGTACCTGTTGTCGCCCGGAATGAACCCAGCGAACGGGGGCACGACCAGTGCGATGTAGGCGTTCGATGCTGCTGAATCGGCCGCGCCCGCACATGCTACCAACGATGCAGGGGTGAGTGTGTCCGCGGCGCCACAGGCTAGGAAGGTGCCACCGGTCCAGTCCCAGACATCGCTATCCGCCGGAGGTGTGTACCCATGCTCGGCCAACGTGTCACAGCGGGATTCACGCAGGTTCTTCTCCACGAGACACGACCAGGCCAAGGCCTTCCACTCTGACGTCAGTGACCGGGACTCAGCCACGTATGCTCGCACCCGTGCTCCACTGAACAGCGGGAGCGCGATGAGCAGGAGCAATCCGATGATCGCGACAACGATCGCGATCTCCACCAGGGTGAAGCCCCTGGTCCCTTTCATTGTGTGCCGGATAGTATTCACGCTATGCCTCCACTTGTCGATTGCCCCGCCCTGGCCCCCAATTCAGCCGAGGGGCTGGTGCTACCGGTCTAATCTTCTAGCAAGCCGGGTGCCCGAACAATGGGAAGTTTGGTGGAGCGCGTAGGACGAAAGTACTACACGCAGGACCGATGCTAGCGGCAAGAGTATGCGCGCTGCATTTTATCGAGGGAGACGCGCGATCAGGGTCCAGATCGGCAGCAACACTGCAAGGGCGACGAGCCCCACGACCCCGCCCACGGCAACGATGAGGAGCGGCTCGACGACCGACGCAAAGCGCTTCACCGTGTTGTCGACCTCGCGCTCATAGAATTCGGCGACCTTGTTCAGGACGTCTTCCATGGCGCCGGTCTCCTCACCGACCCGGACCATCTGCACCACCATCGGTGGGATGAGCGGGCTCCGGCTTAAGGAATCGGCCATCGTCCTGCCCTGTCGCATCCGCTCCCGGGCAACGGTAATGGCATCGCCGATGACCCGGTTGCCCAGCGCATTCGCCACCGCGGCCAGCCCCTCGAGCATCGGCACACCGCTGCGAATGACGACGGCCATCGACCGCCCGAATCTGGCGAAGGCGAGTTTCTTGACGATCGAGCCGAGAATCGGGAGGCGCAGCAGGAACGAGTCGATGACTCGCTGACCGCCCCTGGTCCCTCGCAGCGCGATCATCCCCACGACGGACACGATGATCGCCAGCACGACCAGCCACCACAGCGCCCGCACCACCTCACTGACCCGGAGCATGAGGATGGTGATCAGCGGCAACGCCACTTTGAAGGATCGGAAGATCTGCACGAACATCGGCACAATGAACACGATGGCCGCAACGGCCACCACCAGCGTGAAGACCAGCACGACGAGCGGATAAGTGGCCGCCGTTCTCACGCGCTGGACGATATCCAGCTCCCGCTCCAGATAGTCCGCAAGATAGTCGAGGGACACGTCTAATACGCCGGAAATCTCACCCGCCCGAACGGTGTTCACGTAGAATTCGAAGAAGGCCTGCGGATGCTTGGCGATCTCACTCGATAGACTGCCGCCGCGCTCGATACCGGCCCGCACGCTGCCGATCGTCTCGCGCAACCTGCGGTTGGTGGCCTGCTCCTCCAGCACACGCAGGGCCATTACGATGGGCAGGCCGGCCGAGATCATGGTGGCGAGCTGCCGTGTGAAGATGACGAGATCGCGCCGGTTAATGCGGACGAAGCTGCGCAACTGACGGATTGGTTCCGCGAGGTGGCCTTGCTCGTTAACTGCGCTCACCAGGAGGCCGCGGGACTGCAGGGTCGCCGCGGCGACGCGTGCGCTATCGGCCTCCATGACCCCGACCGCAAGCCGTCCGCCACGATCGTAGGCCCGGTATGTAAATCTCCCCATGGTGGCACATCCCAATTGTCAACATGGTCTCGCCAGCCTCAGGCTGGCATCGAGAGTGTACTCGGGGAGCAGGCGCATCGGAATGGTCCTTTTCTCCTACAAGTGGTCAGCGGGAAAGCGTGCAGGGACGTGCGCGACGTCCACGAACAGTTGGGGGCAGTTGGGAGGACGCACTCAGTGATCAACGGCCCCGTCGCGCGGCGGCCGCTGGGTGAGTTCGCGCAGTCTGTCCTGGCCGTGCGCTGGCTCGCCCTCGCCGCGCTCATCGCTCTCGAAGCCGTAGAATCCCCGCGGACCTCGCTCAGTGTCGCCCTTCCACTCTACATAGGGATCTTAGTGTACGCGCTAGGACTTACGCTGACCGCTTGGGCCGTTCCTCACCGGGCGGACGCGGCAACGCGATGGGCCATCCCGTTCGATCTCGCCGCGGTCCTGGTCGGCATGCTGTTTACCCCGCACGGGCGAGCATTTTTCTTTCTTGGAGTCGTCGTTTGCGTAATGACCGGTTTGGTGCTCAGCCGGCGCGGCGCTCTGATGGCCGTCGCCGCCCTTGCCGCCGCGCAAATCCCAGATCTGCCGTCATCGCTGTTTGCTCCAGACCGCTACCTCTCATGGGGCATTGCCGCCCTCGCCCTGCTGAGCGTGTCCTGGGCTGCTGCAGGGGTTGCCGCGGGAGCCCAGAGTAACGCCGAGTCCACTCGCGCGGTGGCCGAGATAGATGCCGCAGCGTCGGCGGGAAGCCCCCAGGGCTTCGAAGCCGCGCTCGAATCGCTCGTGCGCGATCTGCGGGCGCAGAGCGGTTCGATCATGCTGTTTGATCCCAACATGTCACGTTTGGAGATCGTGTCCGCCAGCGGGGTGTCCGATGCACACCGGCATGAGGGGCCCCGCCTGGGTGAGGGAATTGCAGGATGGGTGTTGCAGCAGATGCAGCCCATCCTCCTCACACCCGAACGTTCAGGCCCATTCCACCTGGAGAGAATGGAGATCGGCTCATCGCTGTCCGTTCCGCTCCTGATCGGGGCGCGGCCACTCGGCGTTCTCAACCTGAATCGCGCCACCGACCGCCCCTGGTTCACGCCGGCCGATCTCAACCGCGCGGTGACGCTCGCGCACCACTTGCAGTCGCTGTTGCTCGACGCTCAGTACGACCGCACATTTGCCGGTGCGCTCACGCACCTGGCGGCCGGCCAGCAGGAAGTTGGCCGCGCGTTGTCGCGGGATCCGGCGGTGCTGTGGCCAGTGCTGCTGGACGTCACCCGCACGCTGACAACCGCCCAGTTTGCCGTCCTCGCCATCGAGCGTGACGATACCGGGACGCTTGATATTGTCTCGGCGCGCGGTATTGATGGACGGGCGGCCAAGAAGCTGCTGCCGGACCTGCTCACCGCCAGCACACAAGGCGAATTTCACACCGTGAACGGACAGCCGTTGGTTCCCGACGCTGTGTGCGTGCCGTTGCGCCTGCAGGATCGGAGAATCGGCGCCATCGCGCTAGGCGGATGGCCGGGAAACGGCGCCACGTCTTCCGAGCGGCTCGCGGCCGTGGCCGCCCACGTCGCGGCCGCAGTGGATACGGCACGCACGGCCTACCGGATCGCCGACATCGGCGTCATCGAAGAGCGCCGTCGCATTGCGCGGGAAATGCACGACGGCCTGGCCCAGACGATTGCGGACGCGCTGTTGCAAACAGATCTCTCGGCGATGGCCGCGCAATCGCATCCCACCGAGACCGCGGGAGAGCTCAAGGAGCTGCGAATGCTCCTCGAGCGGGCCATGCGGGAGTTACGGGAGTTCATGACGGAGCTGCGCCGACGGGAGCAGGCCAGTAGCGGCCTGCGTGCTGCCATTGAGGCGATGGGTAAAGAGTTCGAGCGGCGGGACGTCGTTCCGGTGCAGCTGGTGTTCAGCGGCGACGACGCGCAACTCCCCTCCGCCGTACGTCACGCCATCCTGGCGATTGCCCGTCAGGCGCTCACAAACATTCGCAGCCATGCCCATGCGAGATCTGTCACCATTCGCGTGAACGTCACCGAGGAGGAGTGTGTGGCCTCAATCGCCGACGACGGCGTGGGCTTCGACCTGCCTGCGTACCGGAGCCGGCTGCCGGCGGCACACCACCTCGGTCTGACATCGATGGAAGAGCGAGCGGCGCTGGTAGGCGGTCGTCTACAGATCGACACCGCCCCGACTAGGGGCACGACTGTGTCCGTCCATGTGCCGCTGGGGAGGCATCATGGATAATCCGAAGCTACCGTCTTCGGGCTCGATCTCGGCACCGATCCGTGTGCTGCTGGCGGACGACCATGATCTCTTCCGGCAGGGTGTCCGCCGGCTGCTCGAAGCCGCCGAAGACATCGACGTGGTGAGTGAGGCCTCGAACGGAGAACAGGCGGTGCGCCTGGTCGAGGAATTCGCCCCCGATGTTGTCCTGCTGGATATCGGAATGCCGGACCTCTCCGGGATCGACGCGGCGCGCATTATCAAGACGAGGAGCCCGCGCACCGGACTGATCATGCTCACCGTGCATGGCGAGGAAGAATTTCTGTTCGAGGCAATCAAAGCGGGCGCCATGGGGTATCTCCTGAAAGACTGCACCGCGGAGGAGCTGCTACGAGCCGTTCGGGTCGTGTACGAGGGCGAAGGCCTGCTGGCACCGACCATGGCCGCCAAAGTCATGCATGAGTTCGCCAAAGTGCGCAGTACGCATGACCTTGCGGCGGTAATGAACCCACTGACTCAGCGTGAGGTCGAGATTCTGCAGCACGTCGCCTCCGGACTGGCCAACAAGGAAATCGCACTGCGTCTCGGGATCAGCGAGCGCACCGTCAAGAACCACCTCAGCAACATCATGGAGAAACTGCACGTCAACAGCAGAACACAGGCCGCCGTATACGCACTCAGGAGCGGGCTGGTCCCAGACGATAGGGTTTAGGGTGGTACTATCGGACCATTTACGGACGGAGTCGACAACTAATAGACTTTTCACAAATGCCGGAAGATGCAGAGTCACCCGTGGTGCGCATCCTGCTCGTCGACGACAATGCAGGCTTCAGGCAACGCTTGGCACGTTTTCTGCAGCTCCACCACGACCTAATGGTGGTCGGCGAGGCGGTCGATGGGGATGAAGCACTCGCGCGGGTGCGCGAGCTCCAGCCTGACGTGGTGCTCATTGACTTTCGCATGGCGAGGCTCGACGGCTTGACCGCGGGGCGGACCATCACCCAGGAGTTCCCGCACATCAAGGTGTTCATGCTCACGGCGTTCCCGGGGGCGCTCGATGCGGAGAATGTCGCGAAGAACGGCCTGGCGGGACTGCTGATCAAGGATCAGCCAGCGACAGAGATCCTCGCGGCCATTCGGAAAAGTGTGCGAAGCTAAGCGTTGGGTTCTTCAACTCGGGTGACGCGCAGTACTTCTTCGACCGGGGTCAAGCCCTGAAGAGCTTTCAACATCCCATCCATTCGCATCGTGGCCATACCCTCGCGGCTCGCGGCCTCGGCCAGCTCAGCGGCCGACGTGTGTGAGAGCACGAGTTTGCGGATCGCCTCGGTCATGGTCAACACTTCGAAGATCCCGGTACGGCCGAGATAACCGCTGTCCTTGCAGCGTGGGCAGCCGCCCGGCCTGAAGAGTTTCACCTCCTTCGGCAGTTCCTTCACGATCGTCCCGAGCCAATTCGTCACATCCGGCGGTATCACGTCTGTCTGCCGGCAATGCGGGCACAGCTTGCGGACTAGACGCTGCGAGACCACACCGATGACCGCGGATGCAATCAGGTACGGTTCGATACCCATGTCCTGGAGGCGGGTCAGGGCGGCGGGCGCATCGTTGGTGTGAATCGTGGTCAGCACCAAGTGCCCGGTGAGCGATGCATGGATCGCGATTTCCGCGGTCTCCACGTCGCGGATTTCGCCGACCATGACAATGTCGGGATCCTGTCGCACGATGGACCTCAGGCCGGTCGCGAAGGTGAGGCCCGCGCGCGGGTTGACTTGAATATGGCTCACGCCGGGCAACTGATACTCCACCGGGTCCTCGATCGTCATGATGTTCTTCTCGGCAGAATTGAGCTGTGCGAGTGTGCTCACGAGGGTCGTGGTTTTTCCGCTCCCGGTTGGACCGCTCACCAGGATGATGCCGTAAGGCTGGCCGGCCAGGCTGCTGTACCGCTGCCGTGTGGGGGGATCCATTCCGAGGTCCTCGAGGGTGAGGATCCCCTTCCCCTTGTCCAGCAACCGCAGCGCGGCGCGCTCCCCATGAATGGTCGGGATCGTCGCGACGCGGAAGTCGATGGCGCGCCCGTCCACGGCCATTTCGAACGCCCCATCCTGTGGCAGGCGCTTCTCGGCGATGTTGAGACGAGACAGTACCTTCAAGCGGGTCAGCAGCCCCGGGTGCACGGTCTTTGGGACGTTCATCACCGTCTGCATCACGCCGTCGATCCGAAACCTGACGTGCACCTCCTCTTCCGCGGGTTCGACGTGAATGTCGCTGGCGCGATCTTTGAGCGCCTGCGCGATGAGCATGTTGACGAGACGCACGACAGGCCCATCCTCTGTTTCTTTCGCCGTCGCGGGCCCCGCCCGGTTGGCTTCGTCCGCCTCGTCCGCGATTTCGCCGATCACGGCCTGCGCCGCCGATCCCATTCCATAAGCGCGCTCGATCGCGGTCTGGATCTCTGACTCCACCGCGACGACAGCTTTCACTGGGCGCCGCGCCGCGATACCGACGTCATCCAGCGCGAATATGTCCAGAGGATCGGCCATGGCGACGACGAGAAAACCTGCTTCTAGCGACAGCGGCACGGTGCGGCGCTTCCGGGCCACGGCCTCCGGCACGAGACGCACGGCTTCGGGCTCAATGCGGGCACCGGGCAGATTGACAATCGGCAGTCCGAGCTGCTCAGCAAGCGCGTCGGCGATCTGACGCTCAGATGCCATGTCGAGTTCCACCAGCACGCGGCCGAGTCTATCGCGCGTGCGGCGCTGCCACTCGAGCGCCTTCGTGAGCTGCTCGGGCGTGATGACGCCACTGTCGACGAGGATGTCACCGATACGCCGGCGCTGCGGTTTGGTCACATTAATCCCCTAACCCCAAAAATCCGCGCCCGCGATGGCCGCGTCGTGCAGCACTGCCGCGAGCACACGAACGTGCACTGGGTCAAACTGAGGTCCTTTGCCGCGGATCAGCTGATCCATCACCGCGTCCATGGTCAGACGGCGCAGCCCCGGCACGCGGGCGCTTGTCATCGCGTCAACGTAATCCGCCAAGCCCACTAGCTGCGACTGGAACAGCAGGTTGGACCGATGCAACGCCGGCAGATGATGCTCCATGGCTACAATCATCGCCAGGCTTCCCCCGCCCTCCGCATCGCGCAGGAGATAGCCGCCCTCGGCCGGGTGCCTCCACGAGTCCTGTGCCCCTTCCACGGTCCGTTCACGCCCCCGCGCGGGAGGCGACAGCACGGCGAGACCAATGTCGTGTAGGAGGGCCGCCATTCCCAGGTCGATCCGAGGCTGGTCCAGGACCTCCATCGCCTCCGCCGCCCCCAGTACCATGACCGCCGTCGCCACTGCGTGCATCGGATCGAGTTCGTCGTGCGTGCGCCCAGCCACCGCCCGCCAGACCACAGGCGGATCCCGCGACAACGCGTCCGCGAGATTTTCGATCGCCTGTCGCGCCCTGGCGAGATCGAGCGGCTGCGTCCGCGCGGCCTCGTCCATGAGGCGCTCCAGTGCCGAGACCGCGGCGGGAACCGCGCCTCCGATCGGCAGACTTCCCAGCTGACGCGGGCCCGGTCTGGCCTCCACGACATCGATCCCATACACACCCGCCGCTGCCAGCGCCTCCGCGAGCCCGCCCGAGGCGATGAGTGCCTCGGGCTCGAGCGCCAGCAGGCGAACCAGCTCGGCTGTCTCTCTCGCCGATACCTCCGGACGGATGAGCAGGGACTGCACGCGCCGTGCCATCAGGTGCGCAGTCAATGGACCTGCGTGGACGTCCTCACGGGGAATGGCGGCTGTAGCGATCCACAGCCAGTCTGGGTTGACCTCTATTCTCAATGTGTTCAGGGTGCCGAGGAGTCCACTGATCTTCACGAACAGCTCCTCGATGGATCCCACTGTGCTGCGGTGGCTTGGCCCGTAATGACGCGAGTGTTGAATCGCAGTCGCGAGAGCGCGGGCCAGATCCGTGGCCCCCTCGACGCTCACGACCGCGCCTCGCGGAGAGACATGAGGGCTCTGGCCGCCTCTGTCTTGAGATCGCTGATCTGCCTGCGGGCGAATAGGCCACCCAGTGACTGAATCCGTTCGAGTTCCGTTTCCGCTTCAGGGGTACCGAGCCGGCCGAGCGAGCGGATGGCGGCCCGTTTCAGGTCTACTGCCTCGTGCATGGATGATGTGTGCAGCAGGACGATCAGCGCCTGTGCGGCCTCAGGGGAATCAGTCATGCCCAGCCAGTGCGCGGCGGCTTGCTGGGTCTCGGCATCAGGGTACCCCAGCGCCTCTATCATCAACCGGACGGCCTCGGGTGCACGAATCTGCGCCAGGGCGTGCAGCGCCTCTTTCCGCACCCGCACATCGGCATGCGAGAGTGCGACCCGCAAGTATGGCACGGCCTCGGGCTGCCCCGTGCTTCCAAGCACCGTGACCACATTGCGCACGATGTACCAGCGAGGATCAACCAGCTGCGCCGTGAGCAACTGGATCCTCCCGCGGGCCAGCGTTTGGAGCTGCGCGACGATCTCGCGACGCACGTGCAAACGGCTCTCCTCTGCCACGAGTTCGAGTAAAAGCAGCACGGCTTCATCCGGCGCCTCGCGCGCCAGCACTTCCAATGGGTGGCCCGCCTCGATGTTCTGACCAAGTGAGGTCGCCAGGCGGTCGCGGACCTGAGTTGTCAGGATGCGGTGCAGGGCGGCGCGCGCGAGCTCCGACCTCCCGTTGTCCAACCTGCGGGTGAGCACCCCGAGTTCGGCCAGGATGCTGACCAGATGCTCAACACTTTCCATCTCTGCGCACTCCCGTTCGATGGCAGCCAGGCACGCCTCGAACTTGCGCGCCTCGAGTGCCGGCAGCGAGTCGATCATTCTCCGCAGCCCGTGAGGGCGCAGCTCGCGTGTGCTGCTCACCAGCGCAGCCCGCGCCTGCAGGATCTCGGGGCGGGCCACCGCCTCAAGAGGTATGCGTCCCGGACGGATCTCCTGTGTCGTTTGACCCAACGCCTGCACCACAGCGTCGAGGCCTCCAGAACGGTCCTGGCCCCCCGCGCGGGCAAGCTCTTCTAGCATGAGCGGCGGCCACTGACTGGCGATGGAAATCGCAAACGGCTCGTCGAGCGCTCGGACCACTTCAACCTGCAGCGCGTGATGGAAGCGCGTCGTTCCCAGCAGCGCTTGTGCCACGATCCTGTGCGCCGCCTCCTGATCGGGCCACGGCCGCAGGCCCAGTTTGCGGTCAAGCTCTCGCAGCAGCTGAAGCGCGGTGTTGGGGTCTCCATCCGCGACGGCCAACAATTGCATACCCACCGCCTGCGGACCGGCCGGGATCGCCTGCAGAAGAGCCGGAATGCCTGCCGCGGCGACGGCCTCCTCTTTCGCCTCGCCAAGGTCCTCGACGGCGAGCGAGTCGATCCCTTGGTCCCGCAGCAGCCTCGACACCCCTCCGCTGTTCCGGATCTGCTGTTGCGGCATTTGGAGGATGTCCAGGAACGCGTTGATCTCTCGCACGCTCATTCCCCCGAGAATTCGCACGCTCCGCACGAACCCCATTCGCAACGCGCGGGCGAGCTCGTTGACGACCTCGTCTTCGACGGGTTGTGGCGAGGATTCCACGACGACGCCGCGAGGTACCACAGTGAAGACCAGCGACCCGAAGCGGTCACCGTAGGACTTCAGCACGGTGACCGCATGGTCGATCGCCTTTTGCACCAGGGTATGACCCGGCGAATACAGGCGGATCGACTTAAATGCGGCCGCGACGGCCCAGACAGTTTGCCGGGCCGCCTCTAGCCGCCGCTGATCGGAAGCGTCGGGTTCTCGTTGCATGCCTCTACCCAGGGCCTGGGGCCCTTGAGGGCCTGGCCCCTTGGGGCAGGCCCCTCCAAAACGGCATGATGCCCGATCGGGGGACGGATTGGAATGGGACAGAAGGGCAACTGGGGATGTTTGGGTGGTTAAAGCGATTGGACGGTCGCCAACAACTCCCGAAGCCGGGTCTGGCGGGTCCGGAGTTCTTCCAAACGCCCGCGCTGTCGCTCGACAACCTCAGCGGGAGCCCGATCTATGAATTCCCGGTCCTGTAATCTCTGACGCAAACGCTCGAGTTCACGCTCAGCATCAGCAAGGTCGCGTTGGATTCGATCTCTCGTCTTTTGAACGTCCAACACCCCTTGGATGTGAACGCGGATCTCTGTGCTGGGAAACTCTTCTAATACGCGACCGATGCTTCTTGCCTGGCCTGCGGCACTATCGGGTCTGAGGTCGAGACTAGCCTTGGTCATTTGGTTGATATAAGGGCTGGCTCTTAGCAAGACCTCGTTGTCTATTTGCTTTCCACGTATGAAAGCTGAAATGTCGCGATCCCCTGGAATCGATAGTTCGGCCCGAAGGCTCCGGATCGCGCGGATCACGGACATCACTGCCTCCATCTCGGCTTCGGCGTCCGAATCGCGCCAAGCCTCGGCTGGCGGCCAGGGACTTCGCATGATCGTCTCACCGTCGTGCGGCAGTTGCTGCCATACTTCTTCGGTGATAAACGGCATGATGGGATGGAGGAGCTTCATCGCGTCTGCGAGGACGTACGAGAGCGTGTGTTGTATCGCGGCGATCCGCGCCCCGCGCTGCGCGCTGCGCGCCGCCTGCAGATCTACCTTCGCGAGTTCAAGGTACCAGTCGCAATACTCGCCCCACAGGAACTCGTACACGGCTCGGGCCGCCTTGTCGAATTCGTAGGCCTCGAGATTCGCGGTCACCTCATCCACGAGCCGTGCAAGCCGGCTGCGAATCCATCGGTCGGCCGGGCCAAGTGACTCGCGTTCCGGCGCGGGTGCGTGCGTGTCAAGCCCTTCCAGGTTCATCAGTACAAACCGCGCCGCGTTCCAGATCTTTGTGGTGAAGTTTCGAATCTCTTCCACCATCCGTTGTTCGAAGCGCACGTCTTGCTGTGTCTGGGAGGCCCGCATTACCAGCCCAAACCGGAGTGCATCGGCGCCGTACTTGTCGATGACCTCGAGGGGATCGACTCCGGTACCGAGCGATTTGCTCATCCGCCGGCCCTTGATGTCCATGACCGTCTGGTTGATGTAGACATCGCGGAACGGAACGTCGCCCATAAATTCCAAGCCAAACATGATCATCCGGCACACCCAGAGGAAGATGATCCCGCGGTCGGTCATCAGGATGCTGCCGGGATACCAGTAACGGAGATCCTCGGTCTCTTTGGGCCACCCTAATGTCGCCATGGGCCAGATGGCCGAACTGAACCACGTGTCCAGCACGTCGGGATCCTGCGTCAGTGCGCCGCGGCCACATTTCGCGCAGCGCGCAGGAGAGGTTTTTGACGCGATGCGCTCGCCGCAGGCATCGCACTGCCACACGGGGATGCGATGACCCCACCATAATTGCCGGCTGATCGGCCATGGGCGGATGTGATCGAGCCAGTCGAGAGCAACCTTCGCCCACCGCTCGTGATAGAAGCGCACGCGCCCGGACCGGATCGCGGCGGCGGCGCGCGACGGAAGCGCTTTCATTTCGCAAAACCATTGGTCGCTGATGTACGGCTCGATCACCGTATGGCAGCGATCGCACCTCCCCACGCTGGTCCGGTACGGCTCCATCCGCTCGACAAGGCCGGCAGCCTGCAGGTCCCTCGCGATGGCTTCCCGTGCCTTGAATCGATCCATGCCGGCATAGGGACCCGTGTCTGAGGTCATCCTGGCCTGCGGGTCGAGGATGACCAACACCGGCAGCTGATGATCCCGGCCGATCTCGTTGTCCAGTGGATCATGTCCGGGCGTGATCTTGAGCGCACCGGTTCCAAACTTCGGGTCCACGCGCGCGTCGGAGATCACCGGCACGTGCCGGTTCACGATCGGCACAATCACCTGGGTCCCGATGAGGTTCCGGTAGCGCTCGTCCTCCGGATGGACGGCCACGGCGACGTCCGCCAGGATCGTCTCAGGTCGCTGGGTGGCAGTGACGACACCTGGTGATCCGTCGACACCGCGATAGCGCACGTACCAGAGCTGTGAATCCACCTCCTCGTGCTCGACCTCGAGATCGGAGATCACGCTCTGGTCCCGGGGACACCAGTTCACCATGTACTTACCGCGGTAAATGAGCCCCTTGTTGTAGAGGCGAACGAAGGCTTCGAGCACCGCGTCGTGGTAGTGACGGTCCAACGTGAAGACTTTGCGATCCCAGTCGCACGAGATCCCCAGACGCTTGAGTTGCGAGTAGATGATGTTGCCGTATTTCTCGACCCACGACCACACGCGCTCCACGAAACGCTCGCGCCCCAGATCATGCAGGCTGCTGCCTTCTCTGGCGAGCTCGCGTTCCACCACATTCTGCGTCGCGATGCCCGCATGGTCGATCCCGGGTTGATAGAGGGCTGCGTACCCCTGCATGCGCCTGAAACGCGTGAGCAGATCCTGAAGGGTGTTGTTGAGGGCGTGACCGATGTGCAGTTCCCCCGTCACGTTCGGCAAGGGCATCATGACCGCCCACGGCCGCTTGTTGGGGTCGGGAAGCGCGCGGAAGTAGCCCCGCTGCATCCAGATTTGATACCGCGCCGGTTCGATCTGACGCGGGTCGTATGTTGTTGGCAGTGTCTTCGTCGCCATCCTCGTCCTCAAACAAAAACGCCCCGTCCTCTCAGGACGGAGCGGTCTCCGTGGTACCACCTGACTTCCGCTTCGCGCCCTGCGCACCGCGCTGCGCGTTTGCGGCTCTTGAGCGCGCGATCACCGGCGCAACCGGCCCTCACGGGAGCTCAGAGGCGACCTTCCTCCTCGCGGTACCTCGGGAAACCTCTCAGCCGGTGGGTCTCCCTCTCTCTAGAGTCCGCGGGGAGTACTCCTCCCCCTCATAGCCTTAGCAGAATTATAGCAAATCAGCCGATGATAGAGTTAGTTGTCTTCGAGGTAGATGACGCGGCGGAACTCTTCGATGCTCGTCGTCCCGTTCAGCACTTTGGCGCGGGCGGCATCGACGAGCGAGACCATGCCACCGGCGATGGCGGCTTCGTGGATTGCCGTCGCGGGTCTGTGCTCGAGGACAAGTTCGCGGATGCGATCGTTGATGCGAAGGATTTCCATTACCGCAAACCGGCCCTTGTACCCGGTGCGCTCGCATTGCTTGCAGCCCACGGGCCGATAGAGCTTGGTCTTGACATCTTTCTCGAGGCCCAACTCGCCGACGAGCGACGGCTCAATCGGATAGGCTTCCTTACACTTCGGACAAAGCGTGCGCATCAGGCGCTGACCGATCGTTGCGACCAGTGAGGAACTGATGAAGTAGGGCTCAATACCCATGTCCACCAGGCGTACCACTGACCCCGCCGCATCGTTGGTGTGCAGGGTCGAAAAGACGAGGTGTCCCGTGAGGGCAGCGTTGACGGCGATCTTCGCCGTCTCGACATCACGGATTTCGCCGACCATGACCACATCGGGATCCTGACGCAGGATGCTCCGCAGCCCGGTCGCAAACGTCACTCCTGCGCGAGGCCGCACGGGAATCTGGGAGATCCCGTCGAGGTAGTACTCAACTGGGTCTTCAATGGTGATGATGTTCTTTGTTGTCTCGTTGATGCGTTGCAGGCAGGAGTACAGGGTCGTCGTCTTCCCGCTGCCGGTGGGACCGGTCACGAGAATCATCCCGTGCGGCTTGCGGACCATCGCGTCGACGATCTTCTGCTGGTCTGGCGGCAGGCCCAGGCGCTCGAGCCCCACGAGAACGCTGGTCTTGTCCAGCAGCCGCATCACGACGCGCTCGCCAAAGGCGGTGCTGGTGATACCCACGCGCACATCGTACTCTCGATCCTTCAGCCGCATGCTGATGCGGCCGTCCTGCGGCTTGTTGTGCTCGGCGATGTCAAGCGATGCCAGGATCTTCACCCGGATGACGACCGCGGAGTACAACAGCCGCGGGATCGAGGCCTTGTCGTACAGCATGCCGTCGATCCGGTAACGGACGCGCGCATCCTGCATGTGCGGTTCGAAGTGGATGTCCGTCGCTCGGTCCTTGATCGCGCCCTCGAGGATCGAATCCACGATCTGGATGATCGGCGGGGACTCGTCGGTGCCCAAGATCACGACGTCGCTTCCCTCGACGTCGCCATTGCTGGCGCCGTTGGTGCCGTGCTCGACGAACTCGATCTTGTCCGTCATCGCTCCCGCGGCTTTCGTGACCTTCATGCCGACGGTGAAGAGCTGACTGAACGCCCACTCCAGGTCTGCCTCGGTGGTGAAGATAGGCGCGACGCGCAGCCCTGAGGCTCGCGAGATCTCATCAAGCGCCAGGATGTCTGAGGGGTCCGCCATCGCAACCATCAAGTCTTGGTCTTCTTCTCGGATAGGAAGCGCCATGAGACGGCGGACAAACGGTTCAGGCAACAGACGTGCAATGCGAAGATCGATTGGCTCGGAGGTCAGGTTCACGTACTCGTAGCCCTGCTGGTGGGCCAGCCAGCGCCCGGCTTCGCCTTTGGCCAGCAGCCCGCGCTCGATAAAGATCTGAGCCAGGCGCTTGCCTGAGGTCTTCTGCTCCTCCAGGGCGCTCTCGAGCTGTTCGCTGGTGATCACCCCCGCCTCGATGAGCAGCTCACCCAGGCGTTTGGTGGAGCGCTGTATTCGCGCGCGCGCAGTGGACATGGGACGCGGGTATTTAGGAGCAAGATCGGTGCCGCAATCTTCCATCAAAATGACAGGAGACCCGGAGGCTGTCCGGGTCTCCTGAAGTCAACTACTGCGAACTTATGACCGCATCTGCTGGCTCGGCTGCTGACCAGGCTGGGGCCGGATCGTTGAGGGATCCACGGACGGGATAGCGGTCGCTGGCGCCGGAGGAACGATCCGCTCACGCACCACCGTTGCCGGTTGCAATGCCTCCGCGAGCACTTCGTCCATGTGCTCCACGAAGACGAACCGGAGTTTGCGGCGCACGTGCGACGGAATCTCCTGCACATCCTTCTCATTGTCCTTGGGCAGGATGACGGTCTTGATCCCCGCGCGATGGGCAGCCAGGACCTTTTCCTTCACACCACCGATCGGCAAGACTTTTCCGCGGAGTGTGATCTCACCCGTCATCGCGACCACCTTACGGACCGCGCGTCCGCTCACCGCCGACGCGAGCGCCGTGGCCAGCGTGATGCCGGCCGACGGGCCGTCTTTCGGCACCGCGCCCGCTGGGATATGGATGTGCACGTCGAATTTCTGGTAGAACTCCTCGTCGATGTTCAGCCGCCTGGCGCGCGATCGGACGTACGACAGCGCCGCCTGGCCGGATTCCTTCAGCACGTCCCCGAGCTGTCCGGTCAGCTGCAGCTTCCCATCTCCGCGCATGAGCGTGGCTTCCACCGAGACGATGTCGCCGCCCATCTCGGAATAGATGAGACCCATTGCGATCCCGACCTCATCGTCCTTCTCAACGAGCCCGTATCGGAACTTCGGCGGGCCCAGGAACTTGTGAAGATTCTGGACCGTGACGCGCACAGACGTTGCCCGCTCCATCGCGACCTCTGTCGCCACCTTGCGGCAGATCGCCGCGATCTCGCGCTCGAGGTTCCGCACCCCGGCTTCCCGCGTGTATTCGCGGCTGATCCGCCGGAGCGCTTCCTCGGCAAACACGATGTGCTCATCTTTCAACCCGTTCTGACCACGCTGCTTAGGAATGAGGAACTGCTCGGCGATCTTGATCTTCTCTTCTTCGATGTAGCCCGGGAAGCGAATGACTTCCAGGCGGTCGCGCAGCGCCGGCGGCACCGTGTCCAGGATGTTACCCGTGCAGATGAACATCACTTGGGACAGGTCAAGCGGCAGCTCCAGGTAGTGATCGCTGAAGCTATGGTTCTGCTCCGGATCGAGCGCCTCCAGTAGTGCGGCCGACGGGTCGCCCCGCCAGTCCACGCCGAGCTTGTCGATCTCGTCGAGCATGAACACCGGGTTCTTGGTGCCCGCGGTCTTAAGGCCCTGAACGATGCGACCCGGCAACGCGCCGACATACGTGCGCCGGTGGCCGCGGATCTCCGCCTCGTCGCGGACGCCACCCAGGCTGATCCGCACAAACTTGCGACCCAGGGCGCGCGCGATCGACTTCCCCATGGACGTCTTGCCGACGCCCGGCGGACCGATGAAGCACAGGATCGGTCCCTTGCTGGCGGGCGCAAGCTTGCGCACCGCAAGGTACTCGATCACGCGCTCCTTGGGCTTCTCGAGGCTGTAGTGGTCCTCATCGAGGAATGTCCGTGCCTCTTGAATATTCAGCCGGTCTTCTGTGCGCACCGTCCACGGCGTGGCCAGGATCCAGTCAAGGTAGGTGCGGACGACAACCGCTTCCGCGACCATCGGCGGCATCTTCTCCAGCCGGCCAACTTCCTCGAGCGCTTTCTCCTTGACGTGATCGGGCAGGTTCGCCGCCTCGATCTTCTTCTTGTATTCCTCGACCTCGCTCGCGCGCTCGTCGGCCTCTCCCAGCTCCTGCTGGATGGCCTTCATTTGCTCCTTGAGGAAGTACTCGCGCTGGGACTTCTCCATCTGCTTGCGCACGCGATTCTGGATCTTTCGCTCCAGCTCAAGGATGCCGACTTCTCGCGAGAGGATCTGGCTCAACAGGTCGAGCCGCTCCTTGGGGGTCTTCTCCAGAAGTTGCTGGCGCTCGTCGAGCTTGACGGGCAGGTGCTGCGCCACGAGATCGGCGAGCTTGCCCGGCTCCTCGGTCTGCATGACCTGGGCATACTGTTCAGGCGCCACCGCGCGGCTAAATCGTGCGAAACGCTCGAACTGCGAGACCACGCCACGCATGTGCGCCTCGAGCTCGAGGTCCTTTTCCGCAGGATCCGGTCTGGTTGAAATACGCGCTTCGAAATGCGGAGAGACCTGCTCCACCGAGACGACCTCGGCGCGCATCACACCCTCGATGATAACCTGCAAGACGCCGTCCGGTTGCCGGCCCACCTGCACGACGCGGCACACCGTGCCGACCTTGCGCAGGTCCTCGGCGGTCGGATCTTCGATGTCGTCCTGCTTCTGCGCCACGAGCACCAGAAGCCGATCGCCTGCAAGTGAGGCTTCAAGCGCCTTCAGTGACTTCTGCCGGCCCACGCCCAGTGGAGCCACCTGGTAGGGCAGAATCACGGTCCCCTTCAGCGGCAGCAGGGGCAGGACATCTTTGATGTCTTTGGCTGTTACGTCAGTGCGTTCAGGCATGTAATACCTCCTACTTCACAAACGACCGGCCGGGTTGTTCTGTTCCCGGCCGTTCTAACGAAGAAGGGGGCACGATCTGTCCCCCCTTCACCGTCACCAAATCATGGCCGCCTGTGCGGCCCAAGCGTTTCGTTCTATCGTTATTTTACCACGCGGCGTCTAGGCCGGTTTCTCCTTCGCCATCTTCTTCACGTCCGCCGAGGTCAACAGCAACGGCTCCCGGCGCCGCAGCACTGATTCTTCGGTCACCACGCAGCGCTTCACATCCGGCCGGCTCGGGATATCGTACATGATATTGAGCATGATGTCTTCGATGATCGTGCGCAGCCCGCGGGCGCCCGTGTTCCGCGTCATCGCTTCCTTCGAGATAGCGCGCAACGCCTCATCGGTGAAGGTCAGCTCCACGCCGTCCATTTCCAGGATCTTCTGGTACTGGCGGACGAGCGCATTCTTGGGCTCCACGAGGATCCGGACCAGGTCTTCCTCGTCGAGCGGCTCCAGCGGGACGATGATGGGCAGCCGGCCGACGAACTCGGGGATCATGCCGTACCGCAGCAGGTCCTGCGGCATCACGTGTGACAGGGTCTCGGAGAGCGAGGCCTTGCTCTTCGGGATAATGTGCGCGCCAAACCCGATCGTCGTCTGCCGGATGCGCGACTCGATGATGCGGTCCAGGGTCTCGAATGCGCCTCCGCAGACAAAGAGAATATTGGTCGTATCGATCTGGATGAACTCCTGGTGGGGGTGCTTGCGGCCGCCCTGCGGCGGCACGTTGGCGACGGTGCCCTCCAGGATCTTGAGCAGCGCCTGCTGCACGCCCTCGCCGGAGACGTCGCGCGTGATAGACGGGTTCTCCGATTTGCGCGCGATCTTGTCGGTCTCGTCGATGTAGATGATGCCGCGCTCGGCCTTCTTGACGTCGAAGTCCGCCGCCTGGATCAGCCGGAGAAGGATGTTCTCAACGTCTTCGCCGACGTAACCGGCTTCGGTGAGCGACGTCGCATCGGCGATCGCGAACGGCACGTCGAGGATCTTCGCCAGAGTCTGCGCCAGCAGCGTCTTGCCGCAGCCGGTCGGCCCGATCAGCAGGATGTTGGACTTTGCCAGCTCCACGTCGGTCGGCCGGCGCGAGCCGATCCGTTTGTAATGGTTGTACACCGCAACGGCAAGGGCTTTCTTCGCGCGGTCCTGGCCCACGACGTACTGACAGAGCGTCTCATAGATTTCCCGCGGCTTCGGTGTATGCCGAGGCAGTGGCGCTGAGGGTTCGGAGTCCCCATAGAGCTCTTCCTCGATGATCTCGTTGCACAGCTCGATGCATTCATCGCAGATGTACACGCCGGGACCTGCGACGAGTTTGCGCACCTGCTCCTGCGTCTTGCCGCAGAAAGAACACTTCAGCTTGTCGCCGTCGCCGAACCGGAACATCCGCTCTTTGGTCATTGTGTCTTATCGATCTCTCACGGCCGCGATGACCTTCTCACGCGGCTGAAACACTTCGTCGATCAGACCATACTCTCTCGCCGTCTGCGGATCCATCCAGTAGTCACGATCGGTGTCGCGTTCGATGCGCTCGATCGGCTGGCCGGTGTGCTTGCCCAGGATCTCGTTCGTGAGCTGGCGCATCTTCAGAAACTGCTTCGCCTGAATATCGATGTCCGCGGTCGTACCCTGCGCTCCACCCCACGGCTGGTGGATGAGGATCTGCGAGTACGGCAGCGCAAACCGCTTGCCCCTCGCCCCGCCGGCCAGGATCACGGCGGCGCCGCTTGCGGCGAGGCCCACACAGATCGTGACCACCTGCGGGCGCACGTACTGCATCGTGTCGTAGATCGCAAGCGCCGGTGTCAGGCTGCCGCCCGGGCTGTTGATATAGAGGTTGATCTCCTTCTCCGGATCGTCCGCCTCCAGAAACAGCAGCTGCGCGATCACCAGATTCGCCATGTCGTCATCGATCGGGCCGCCGACAAACACGATGCGGTCTTTAAGCAGGCGAGAATAAATGTCGTAGGCGCGCTCGCCGCGCGCGGTCTGTTCGACGACCATGGGGACAAGAGTCATGCTGCGTCACCTCGAGCGATGGCGACCAGGCGGGCCAAAGCTTGCCGGCGCCGGAGTGCGGTTACTAATGAGTCGTAACGACCCTGCTCGCCCAACCATTCCCGAACGCGAGCGTCGTCGAGTTGCAACCTGCGGGCAACGTTCTCTACTTCACGATCGATCTCCTCCTGCACGGGTTTGACGCCTTCCTGACGGGAAAATTCGTCGATCGCCAGTTCTGTGCGGATGCGGCGCTCTGCCGACGGACGCAGCTCATCCAGCATCTGCTGTTCCGTTTTCTCGGTCGCCTGGAGGTACCGCTGCAGTGTCAGGCCTCGCCGAGACAGAGATTCGGTGAGGTCACCCACCAGGTGCTGGAGCTCGTGCTCGATGAGACTCGATGGGACATCGATGGTCGCCCCCTGAAGGAGCGCATCAATCACTTTTTCCTCGTACGCCTGCCTGACACGCGCTTCCACTTCTTGCTGCATACGCGCGCGCACCAGGTCGCGGAGCTCCTGCAAGGTGCCGGCGTTCGCTGCAGTCTTCGCGAACTCGTCCGACAGCTCCGGGAGTTCCTTACGCTTGAGGCTGCTGACCTCGAGCGTCACTGTGGATGCCGGGTCGGTCGTCGTCACGGTCTTTCGCTCTCCTACGGATACACCGACGAGCGCACGCTCTATCTCTTCCGGGTAAGTACCCCCGCCGATTTCGATCAAGTACTCTTTGCCAGGCTGTAACCGCGCTTGATCTCCTGTCGCCTCCACAACACGGGCGAGCACGTAGTCTCCTTCTGCCGCCGGCCGGCCTTCAAGTGCCACGAGTTGCGCATTCCGGCGCCGGAGGTCCTCAATCGCCGAATCGACGTCGGCATCGGTTACCACCGCCTGCTCGGGCGGGAAACGGATGGCCCGGTAATCCCCGAGCGAAACCTCCGGCAGCAGGTCAACTGTCGCCGTGAAGCGCAGCGGCTTGCCTTCCTCAACCGACTCGACCTGGATCTGCGGTCGGGTGATGGGCCGCACGCCTGCCTGGTCGACCGCGCTCGCGTACGCGTCGGGGACGAGGAGGTTGACCGCCTCTTCGTAGACGGCATCTTTCCCTACGAACCGCTGGAGAAGCACCTTTGGTGCCCGCCCGCGCCGGAACCCCGGGATGGTGACGCGCCGGTTGAGCCGGGTCAGCGCTTCCTCCAGACCCTTTTGGAGGTCTTCTGGAGGCAATTCGACCTCGAGGACAGCTCGGCTCGGAGGCTCTTTCTTCACTTCAACTTTCATGAATCTTTACTCCTATAGACGCAAAATTCGGGGCATGGGATAACGATCCCAGCCCCCGAAAATACTACCATCAATTCGTGTGGCAGGTGGTGTCCTTCGACTCGCTCGGAACTGGTCGAAGACCATGAGCGAGCCCACCGAAGGTGGCGAGTCGAATGGTGCGGGCGGAGGGAGTCGAACCCCCACGGGGTGACCCCACAGGGTCCTAAGCCCTGCGCGTCTTCCAGTTCCGCCACGCCCGCACGCCGCTCAGCGCCGCTCCACGCCGCTCCGCGGCGAGTCTACCATGTCTTCCGAGTCTACCATGTCTACTGTGTCTTCTAATCTAGAGGGTCCACCAGAGTCATTTGACCCAGTAGACCCAGAAGACATTTAAGACTATGTAGACTGCGCGCGGAGCGCGCCTTGGGGGGCCGGGAGGGACTCGAACCCTCAACCAGCGGATTAAGAGTCCGCTGCTCTGCCAGTTGAGCTACCGGCCCGCGCAACCACCAATGATTATACCGATGAATATGGAAAAGGGAACTGTGGAAGTTAGACTGCTGTCACACTCTGACGGCCGAGGAGTTGGGAGAACTCCTTGTCGCTCGTAGCTTTCGTAGCGGCATCTTCGTAGGTAACTTTCTTCTGCTCGACAAGATCGCGCAGCGCCTGGTTGAGCGTCTGCATCCCTTCGCGGCCACCTGACATCATCGCCGATGGGATCTGGAAGTTCTTGCCCTCGCGGATGAGGTTTCGAATCGCGCCGGTGGCCAGCATGACTTCGATGGCTGCGACACGTCCCCCACCGCCCGCCAAAGGGACCAGCGTTTGAGAAATCACCCCCTCCAGCGCCAAGGAAAGCTGCGTGCGGATCTGCGCCTGCTGATGCGGCGGGAACACATCAATGATCCGATCGATCGTCTGCGGCGCGTTTTGCGTGTGGAGCGTCGCAAAGACGAGGTGCCCGGTTTCAGCCGCAGTGATCGCTGTGCTGATCGTCTCGAGGTCCCGCATTTCGCCGATGAGGATGACGTCGGGATCCTGGCGCACCACATGGCGCAGCGCGTTCGAAAAGGAGAGCGTGTCCATCCCGACTTCACGCTGGTTGATGAGGCTCTTGTTGTCCTTGTGCAGATACTCGATCGGATCCTCGATCGTGACGATGTGCACGGATCGGGTCTGATTAATATAGTTCACGATCGCCGCAAGCGTCGTGGATTTGCCGCTCCCGGTCGGCCCGGTCACCAGCACAAGCCCTCGGGGGAGACTGGCGAGCCGCTTTACGACCTCCGGTAGACCGAGATCCTCGATCGTCGGCACTCCGAAATGGATCGCGCGGATCGCCGCGCCCACGCTGCCGCGCTGCCGGTACACATTCACGCGGAATCGACCCACCTTCGGAATGCTGTAGGCAAAGTCCAGTTCGAGATTGGTGAGAAAGTGTTGCTTCTGGTGGTCATCCATCATGCTCTCAACCAACCCGAGAACGGTTGCCGGATCAAGGACCGAAAGGTCTGCCCTAGGGACCAGGCGTCCGTTGATACGCATTACCGGATGATTGCCCACCTTGAGATGCAGGTCCGAAGCCCCACGCTCATGCATCTGGACCAAGAGGCTCACGATATCCATCGATCAATTTCCTACCCACGATCAACTTCCGTTCAGACCCACCCTCCCCTCAATGACCAGGATGGGCATCGGGGCGCCCTGACCGATGCGCTTGCCCCACGACGTGCCCGGAGACACAGTCATCACATCGAGCCTTCGGACTTCGAGCCCGGCGCGAGCATAGATAGCTGGAAGGTCCGCGTATTGGCCCGGATCTCCCGCGAGTAGATTCAGTGCGATGTGAAATTTCGATCCGGGTTTCCCGATTCGAGCGATGCGGTCAAGTCCATTGCGATCTGAAACCAGCAGCATCCGTCTCAAACTTCCCCACGGATACTGTACGCGTACCTCGTCGGCGATCGAGAACAGCGCTTCTGGCAACGACTCGACTGCAGCCAATACGAACCAGGTGTTGGGTGCTCCGCCTCGGGCGACTTTCCTTGCGGCCCGCCAGGATGACTCACGCATTGCGGCGGCATTCGCGTCAACGCCGATACAGCACCACTCCGGATGGGCTCTGGCGAGGCGGTACGTCCACCGCCCGTCGCCGGTACCGAGATCCACGATGACCCGCTGCGACGCGCGCGCCGCCTGCACTATCTCATTCCCATCAAGTGGGATGACTCTTCGTCCACGCACCACATGAACCTGACCCATTTCCTCCACCTCCCTGCGATCTGGTGGGAATGCAGGGAGGCAAGGAGGCCCGCGGATCCATCCAAATGAAAGAGCCCAGCGGGCAACAACCCGTCGGGCAAATGAAACGTGTTTTTTCTCAGCCTGAAGAGAGCTGGCGCTAGATTGGCAGGATCGAGCTAGCTAATGTCAGCCGAAGGAATGCATCTTGATATCAGTATAGTCCAGGAATGGCGGCTGCGAGCCGCTAATTCGTGAATGAATCCGGTTGCCGGAGGTCGCTGTGAAAAATCTTCACGACCGTATCCTAAAGGAAGGCAAGAACCTCGGCCGCGGCATTCTCAAAGTCGACAGCTTTCTCAACCATCAGGTCGACCCGGGGTTGATGGACGAGTGCGGACGCGAGCTGGGCCGGCGATTTGAATCGGTGGAGGCAACGAAGATTCTGACCGCAGAAATCTCGGGCATCGCGCCGGCTTTAGCGACAGCGCTTCATATGGGATTGCCTCTCATCTACGCGCGACGCACGAAGCCAATCACGATGCCTGGCCAGGTGTACCTGACGACGGCGCCTTCTCATACGCGCGGCCAGATGGTTGAGCTGATGATTTCGCCTGAGTACCTCAGTAGCGAGGACCGCGTCCTTATCATCGATGACTTCTTAGCAACCGGTCAGACGATCCTGGGACTGGCCCGGCTGGCTCAGGCTGCGGGCGCTCGAGTCGTGGGGGTCGGAGCGGTGATCGAGAAAACCTTCGAGGAGGGCCGCGAAGCTTTGGCACCCCTCGAAGTCCCGGTCGAGGCACTCGCCATAGTCATTGATATGTCCGGGGGAGAGATCATTCTGCGGTAGCTGGCGCGCCCGGAGGGATTTGAACCCCCACTCCCCGGGTCCGAAGCCCGGTGCTTTATCCGTTAAGCTACGGGCGCATCAGGCATCATTTTATCGCGATTTCTTCTTCTTCGGGGACTTTCTCCGCTTCGGGGCCTTTTTCCGCGAGGGGTCCGTCGTGAGTCTTGCCAGTAGTCGTACGGATCTTCCGGTCACTCGCATGCCGTACCGCGCTTTCTTCCGCTTGCGCTCGCGCGTCTCAGAGTGTGGATCCGGAGTTTCGGCCCTTGGCATAGTCTTTCACTACTGCGATAGCAGAAGTCGCTCGATCGCCTCTTGCCAGGACGACCACTGTGTGACCGCGCCGGGGAATTTCTGAACGATCCGTCCCTGCCGGTCCACGAAGAAGGTTTCTGGTACACCAGTAAGGCCGTAAGCCTGATACGTGAGATTCTCCCCGTCCCTCACGTTCGTGAACGTCGTGCCGGTGGCAGCGACGAACCTCCGAGCCTCCCGCTCAAAATCCTGAATGTTTACACCAACAACGACCAGGCCGCGCGCTCGGTACGTCTGCCACGCGCGCTCCAGTAGTGGCGCTTCATCTTTGCATGGCACGCACCAGGATGCCCAGAAGTTCAGAATGACGGGACGCCCGCGGAGATCGACCAAGTCAAGCGTACCGCCGTCCAGCTTGGGAAGCCGAAACGGGGGCGCCGCCGGACGTTCTCCGCGTGCAATCCGGACCGTGATCGACTGGGGTTGCTGCTTGCGGACAGTCGCGTAGCCTAGGACACCGAGCAGGATCAAAACTGGAACTAGCCACAAAAGCCGCAGGGGAACTCGATTCGTGCTCAATGCGCTGGTTCGCGTTCCAGTGTTACCCAGTTGCTGCGCTGCCGTCGATTTCCTTCAGGCGGGAGGATACCCCACCAGCAGGAGGGCCTTGCGGATTTGATCTTCCTTTACCTTCTCCGGATCGTATTCGACCCTGACCTCTTTGGAGAGCTCACTGGCCGACACGTTCTGAATGCCATCCAGTTTCTTTACGGCAGTCTCAACTGTGTTGACACAGCCGTCACAGTGGATCTTGGGTACCTTCAGCGTCATTTGCATCGCACTTCCTCCTCAAGCGATTTTGGCCAGATCAACGAACCGCAGCCTCAAACTGTTCGTCACCACCGATACCGAACTGAACGCCATGGCGAGCGCAGCGATCATCGGATTCAGGAGTATCCCAAAGAATGGGAACAGCGCACCCGCCGCCACCGGGATGAGCACGACATTGTAGAAGAATGCCCAGAACAGGTTCTGCTTGATCGTGCGCATTGTCTGCCGGCTCAACCGCATCGCAGTCAGAATCCCACGAAGATCTTCTCCGACGAGCACGATATCGGCCGACTCCATGGCGACATCGGTGCCTGCGCCGATCGCAATTCCCAGGTCAGCCTGCGCGAGCGCGGGCGCGTCGTTGATGCCGTCTCCGACCATCGCCACGCGCCGGCCTGCCTGCTGCAGCCGCTTCACCTCGTCCACCTTGTGCTCCGGCAGCACCTGAGCCAGGACCCGGTCGATGCCGACCTCTTTCGCCACGGCTTCAGCGGTGACGCGGTTGTCGCCGGTGATCATCACCACCTCCAGCCCCATCCGCTTGAGCTCCTGTACGACCTCTCGTGAGCGCGGCTTGAGAGTATCCGCCACGGCTACAACGCCGGCAATTTTGCCGTCGATGCCGACGTACATCGGTGTCTTCCCCGCGCGCGCAAAGATGAGCCCGGCCTCGGAGGCGCCGTCGAGCGACACCCCGTGCGCCGCGTACAGTTCGGGATTGCCAACGAGCACGGTCCTGCTGTCGACGACCGCCTCGATACCCTTCCCAGGGATCGCCTCGAATCGATCCGGACGGGGGAGGTCGAGTCCCTGCTCAGTTGCGTGCCGCACAATTGCCGTCGCCAGTGGGTGCTCGGAGCCCCACTCCGCCGACGCCGCCCACCGCAGCACATCGCGCCCATTGAATCCGTTCAGTGCCGTGAGATCTGTGACCGCTGGCTCGCCGCGAGTGAGAGTGCCGGTCTTATCTAGGATGATCGTATTGATCCGGTGCGCGGTCTCAAGAGCTTCACCGCTCTTGATGAGGACGCCCTGCTCCGCGCCACGGCCGGTCCCAACCATGATTGCCGTTGGCGTGGCCAAGCCGAGCGCGCATGGACACGCGATGATCAACACCGCCACAAATGTGGCGAGTGCATACGTCAGCGCCGGAGAGGGTCCCCAGAGGAGCCAGGCCACAAATGTTGCCGCCGCGATCACCATGACCACCGGCACAAAGTAACTGGCCACGCGGTCCGCTAGCCGCTGAATCGGCGCCTTGCTGCCCTGCGCTTCTTGTACCAGCCGGATGATCTGTGCCAGCACGGTGTCCTTTCCGACTTTCGTGGCCTTGAATGTGAAGGCGCCGGTCTTGTTGGTCGTCGCGCCGAACACCTCATCACCGGGGCCCTTGTCCACCGGGATTGACTCGCCGGTGAGCATCGATTCATCCAACGCGGAATGGCCCTCGTGAATCACGCCGTCCACCGGCACCTTCTCGCCTGGGCGCACAACAACCAAGTCGCCAACGTCCACGTCTTCGACCGGGACATCGTGCTCGCGTCCGTCACGCACGACTCTCGCGGTCTTTGCCTGCAGGCCGACGAGTTTCCGGATCGCCTCTGAGGTCTGGCCTTTGGCGCGCGCCTCGAGATACCGGCCGAGCAGGATGAGGACGATGATGATCGCCGCCGTCTCGTAATAGACCTGCGCCTCGAGGCCGCCCGCTTCAAACACCCGCGGGAACAACGTCGCCACGACGCTGTACCCGTACGCCGCGCTCGTGCCCACGGCGATCAGCGTGTTCATGTCGGTCGTACGCCGGCGCGCCATCGCCCACGCCCCGCGATAGAACTGCCACCCGACCCAGAACTGCACGGGCGTGGCCAGCGCCAGCTGCACAAACCAGTTCCTGAGGATCTCCGGGATCCAGAGTTGATGCAGACCCATATGGTGCAGGCTGCCCCACAGGATCGGAATGCTGAGCAGCGTTCCGGCAATGAGCTTGCGGCGCAGCGTATTCATTTCGCGCCTGCGCGCTTCGCGCTCGTAGTCGTCTGCGGCTGCGCCCTCCACCTCGAGCGCCTCATAGCCGGCTTCGCGAACCGCACGACGCAGATCGGCAATCGGAACCGTCACTGCCGCTTCGACCATTGCCCGTTCCGCAGCCAGGTTGACGCTGGCATTGAGAACGCCATCAACGCCTCGTAGCGCCCGTTCCACCTTCTCGACGCACGACGCGCAGGACATCCCGCGCACGGGGATCTGGATCTTCCGCACAGGAACGTCGTAGCCCAACGACCGAACGACCCCCACAAATTTTCGCGCATCCGCCACAGTCGGGTCATATGCAATACTGGCCCGCTGCGCCGCAAAGTTGACGGCGACGTTGTCCACGCCCTCGGTCTTACGCAGCCCGCCTTCGACCTTTGCCACGCAGCTGGCGCAGCTCATGCCCTCGACTGGTAGTTCTAACCTCTTGGTTGCCATTGTCTGCCTTCGCGTTTCCGCGTTACCCTAAGTTAGAGTTTAGCTGACGTCTCGAACACTTCGAGCAGTTCTTGAATCGTGCGCTCCCGATCCGTGGGATCGGCGGCGCGGATCGCGGTGGTTGCGCAGTGCTTCAGATGATCTTCCAGCAGCAATGCGCTGACTTTGTCGAGCGCCCGCTGGATGGCCTTGGTCTGCTTGATGATATCAACGCAGTATGCGCCCTCCTCAACCATCCGCTGCACGCCGCGCACGTGTCCCTCCACGCTGCGAAGCCTGGCGGCAGCTTTGGCGCGGACCTCAGCGGTGCCGTGAGTAAGGTGGTCTGTCGAAACCTGAGGGGTCATCCTAACGCTCCTTTCGAGGCATCCCCTCCCCTATGGGAGGGGGGTACTGTCTATATTCTATCTGGCGGGGTGCGATTTGCCAAGAGGGAAGCAACCGGCCGGTGGGTACGCCCACCGGCCGGGCTGGATCCAGTCAATGGATACGTGTCCTCTAGAGGGAAATGACCCTCGCATTGATGCCGACGGTGATGCCGCCGACGCGAATTGGATCACCCGACACCATCACCCTCTGTCCGACCTGCAGGTCGGCGAACGAGCGCAACTGCCCGCCCCACAGGATCCGAGTGTCGCTCGAGACGTTGACTGCAAACGAGTTATCGAGGATCAGGAACTGTCCGCCGCTGCTGCTCTTGGCGGTGATCACCCCGGTCCTCTGGGTACTGCCGCCGTTAAAGGCCGTCCCACCAGATGCAAAGACCACCTCGATCCGGCTCGCCGAGACCGTGCCATCGGCGTTTACGTTGCCTTGGACAACTACGACGTCGTTCGGCTGGATCGCCGCGAACGAGTTGCGCTGACCGCGCACTTCGGTTGCCAGCGTCACGAGCACGATCCGGGTGATCCCATTCCCACTCACGACCGTCAGTGTATTGAAACCCTTGCTCGTAACGACGCCCTGCGCCTCAACACCCTGAAAGTCCGGCCGGCCCACGATCCGACGATTTCTGATCTGCAGCTTCAGTGCGAGAATCCGGCCGTCGTCCAGCCGGAACCCCTCGAGCTTCACGCGGTCGCCGACGCGGATATCACTGATCGTAGCGATCCGGCGGGCACGCTCCTTATCATCATCGTCGTCGTCATCGTCGTCGTTGCCTCTGCCGGCCGTCCGCAACGCGGTGCCGCGCTGAACCAGCACGATAAGGTTGTCGTTACCCACGCGATTGGCATGTTTGGTGACTCGCATCGTGAACATCGAGGACCCAAAGTCCATCGACCTCACGACCCCCTCAACCTGAATCTTTCCTCGTATGGAGACGCCCCTGCCCTTGTCCTTTCGCTTGCCTTCGTTGTCCGCAAGTGCGGCCATAGGCACAACAAGCACCATGACGAGCGCAAGGGTAAGGACAATGGCTATCAATTTCCGCATAGTGTCCACCTCCATGCCCGGATGTACGCAACGGTCGTGTGAGAGGTTCCCTCAGGAAGAGGAAAGTAGGCCAAAAAGAGTCAGCGGCTGCCGCCAAGTGGCCGTCGAGTCTCTTGGCTGCCGCAGCCGCCGATGTTCCCGCTCGCGGGAATCGCACTGCCTTGGGCCGGACGCAGGGATAGCGATCTTCATTGCATCCGGCGCTGCGTGTGGTCCCGGCGAAACGGGACAACAATATAACGCTTGCGCACTGTCGCGTCAAGGGATGTCTTTCGCGCTGCAGGCAAGGGTATAGACACCAATGTGCTCAGGGTCGCCGCACTCATCGCGGTGGCGTTTCTATGCCTGCCGTCCGGGGCAATCGCCGCCGCGCCCTCCGGGGAACCCGCACGACAGTTACTCCAGGACGTCGCCGTTCGCATTGAAGCCATAACACCCGAGATCCGCGGGGTCTGCACGGGGTGGATCGGCTGGAGTGAACCCACCCGAAGCGTTGTGTACACCGCGGCGCACTGCTACGAGGACGGCGCCACGTACCGGGTAATCCTGGGGAACGGAGATATGGTCTCCGTCATCGGCCTAGTCCGATGGGATCAGGAAGACCTCATGGCGTTATGGATACCGCTGGGTGGTCTGCGTGTGCTGCGAATGTGGAAACCGATGCCGGCGCATGCCTTTCGTGCGTTGCACGTGGTGAACACTCCCGGCACAGCGCAGCAAATCGTGGAGACCTCGATCGAGCGCGTCTTCGATAGAGATTCGTTTCAACAACCATTCCGCGGCTGTGGCCATTCCGATCTACAGCGCCCCCGGGACCAGTGGAGCGCCGCTTGTGGACGCACGGGACGGGCTATTGCTGGGTATGGTCGTGGGGCATCTCTCACAGCACCGCGCCATCTCCGCGGTCATCCCTGCGCAGTTCCTTTATGAACTGCTCGTAAGGAAATCGAAGCCCCAACCTCTACCTTCGCACCGGTGATGCATAGCGGAATCTGAGCTGTCCCGCCGTCGGTGGGAGCGCCTGCGAGTCGACGCTCGCCACCTCTACGGATAGTCCGACAGAACGCAGCCCTTCGACGAATCCGCCCCGCAGGTTCAGGACTGCAGTCAAGAGATTCGGGTTCCCGATCGCGCGGATCAGGTAGGGTCCCTCGAGCCTGAAGTTTCCAGCGCTGATACCGCGTTCGTCCTGCCTAATGCCTGTCGTCGCCAGGATCCGAACGCCGTTGATCGCGATGGCCTCCGCCCCCGCCGACCACAGTTCGTTGACCAGGCCGCTGAGGTCCTGAGCCTGGGCCTGAAGCTGGCCGCCGACCACGCCGCCGCCCGTTGAGATGCCTTCCTTCAGCCGGACAAGCACACCCGGCCCTTGAACGGGCGTGAGGCCGAGCACCAGCCGGTAGGAGTCTGCGTCATTCGAAAGCGTTTCCGCAGCGCTGCGCCCTTCCGCCGCCGCCGTCTTGTACTCCTGCAGCCTGGCGCGAAGTTGCTCGACTTCAGCCTGCAGGGACTGCAGGGCTTCCTCTTGCTGGTTCACCAGCACGGCCAGGTCCCGAACTCGAACGGTGGGAAGCTCGGCTTCTCGACGGATTTCCGTGCCGGCCCGAAACTGCACAACCAGCAGGTATCCGACCAGGAGGAGAAAGAGCGTGAGGGTGACCTGCCAGCCCTGGATTTGCGGTCGAATCGCGCGCACTGCGCACACAGTATACCAAAGTGTGCCGACCACTACAGACTGCCGCGGAGCGGCCGGCGGCGCAGGAGGCCGAGCTGGGGCGAGGCCGGTGAATTTTGCTCGTTGCGTGGATAAGTGTTGAAAATTTCCCGTATTCCAAGAATAATAGAGACTTAGCAGTTACAATCCTCGAGTGCTAACACAACTCAAACGTAATACAAACTGAGGGAGGGACAGAATGCCAGCCAAAGTGCTGTTGTATGACGAGGAAGCCAGGCGGGCGCTGGAACGCGGCGTTGAGAAGGTCGCCAGCGCCGTGAAGGTGACCCTGGGCCCTAAAGGCCGGAATGTGGTGTTGGAAAAGAAATGGGGCTCCCCCACGATCACGAAAGACGGCGTCACCGTAGCAAAAGAGATCGAGCTGGAAGATCCCAACGAGAACATGGGCGCTCAGCTCGTCAAGGAAGTAGCCAGCAAGACGAACGATGCAGCAGGCGACGGGACGACGACCGCGACTGTCCTTGCCTGGGCGATCGTTCGAGATGGCCTCAAGAACGTCGCCGCTGGCAGCAACCCGATGCTCTTGAAGCGCGGGATCGACAAGGCCGTGGAAGCCGTGGTCGATGAGCTAAAGAAGATCTCGATCCCTGTCGAGGGCAAGCGCGATATCGCCCACGTCGCCGGCGTCGCCGCCAACGACTCCGAGGTCGGCGACATCATCGCCGACGCGATGGACAAGGTCGGCAAAGACGGCGTCATCACCATCGAGGAAGGCAAGGGGATCGAGACGTCCGTTGAGGTCGTCGAGGGCATGCAGTTCGACCGAGGGTACATCAGTCCATACTTCATCACCGACCCCGACAAGATGGAGGGAGTCGTCGAGGAGCCCTACATCCTGCTGACGGAAAAGAAGATCAGCGCGGCGCGAGATATGGTCCCACTCATGGAGAAGGTCATCCGGTTCGGGAAACCACTGGTCGTGATCGGCGAGGATGTCGAGGGGGAGGCGCTGGCTACGCTCGTGGTCAATAAGCTACGCGGCATCCTGTCCAGCCTCGCGGTAAAGGCTCCGGGTTACGGTGACCGGCGCAAGTCGATGCTGGGGGACATGGCCGTCCTCACCGGCGGCAAAGTAGTCTCCGATGACATCGGCATCAAACTGGAAAACGTCGAGCTCGACATGCTCGGGCGCGCCGACAAGGTGAAAGTCGACAAAGACAACACGACGCTCATCGGTGGCAAGGGTGATCGCAAGGACATCCAGGGCCGCATCGCCCAGATCAAGAAGGAGATGGAAGACACTACCAGCGACTACGACCGAGAGAAGCTGCAGGAGCGGCTGGCGAAGCTCAGCGGCGGCGTCGCAGAGATCAAGGTCGGCGCAGCCACCGAAACTGAAATGAAAGAGAAAAAGCACCGCTTCGAAGATGCGCTCAATGCGACGAAGGCGGCAGTCGAGGAAGGAATCGTCCCAGGCGGCGGGACCGCCTACATTCGTGCGCTGTCTGCCCTTGAAAAGGTCGAGGCTGAGGAGGACGAGAGGATCGGCGTGAATCTGGTCCGCCGGGCGCTCGAAGAGCCCGCGCGACAGCTTGCTGCCAATGCGGGCGTCGAGGGCAGCCTGATCGTGGAGCGGTTGAAGCGGGAGGGCGGGCGCACGGGCTACAACGTGGTGACCGGGGAGTATACGGACATGATCAAGGCGGGCGTCCCCGATCCTACCAAAGTGGTGCGCCTGGCATTGCAGAACGCTGCTTCCGTGGCAGGGTTGTTGCTCACGACCGAAGCAATCGTCGTCGAGAAGCGGGAAAAGAAGAAGGGTGGCGCGCCATCGATGCCAGGTGGTGGCGGTATGGACGAAGACTTCTAAAGAACGATCACATTCAGGCAAAAGACGACGGGCCGCGGATTCCGCGGCCCGTCTCTCTTTGTGATCCTCGCTCTCTGAGACCGCAGGAGCCTCGATTCTCCTCCAGAAACCGAGCCAACACAGGGATCTGGGACAGGGAGGGGATTTATTATGAAGGCGTTTCCTCTCGTGCTAATTATCGCCGTACTACTCGCCACCCCGCAAGTTCCGTCGGTTCAGGCTGCGGTGATCGAGGTGCGACCCGGCCAGAGCATCCAAGAGGCTATCAATCGGGCGGCGCCTGGCGATACTGTACTCGTCCGCGTAGGAGTCTACTTCGAGAGTGTGCTCATTACCAAACCGCTCGTTCTGGCATCGGCGGGTCCCCTGCCGGGGCCGGTCCTGAGCGGCGCCCGCGCGGAGCCTGCACACGTCGGGATCACGGTTCGTGCACCGCATCGGCCTCGAGTCCTTTGCCGCTGGTGACAGAGAAGCCATTAACCTGAGGAACTCCGACAAAAACACTGTCATGAGGAATGAGGCGTTCGACGTCAATCACAACGGAGTGTTCCTCCGGGACGGCAGTGATAGCAACAGGGTTTTTAATAATCTAGTCCGACGCACGGGGCAGCCGATCCAGCCCTTCCGCGGCGGCGGGATTCAAGTATCCTTCACGAGCTACGACAACCAGATCGAAGGGAACACGATCGAGGAGAGCGGCCGGGGTATCACGATTGACCGGGGATCGCGGAGAAACAAAGTGACCGGAAACCAGGCGTTCCGCAACCAGCGGTATGGGGTCGGAACGGAAGAAGGCGACATGCCACCCCTCGAAAACGAATTTCGCCGAAATGTTGCTCGGAACAACGGGCGGGCACAGATTCCGGCCGGCGTGAGTGGCGGCTTCGATCTTTTCGAGGCGCCTCCCGTCAACAACATGTGGGCGGCCAGATAATATGGGGACGCGCAACTTCTGAGCGCACTCGCGTCTACCCAGGGGTGGGTGTTGCTGATTCTTGCCGCGGCCGCGATTCCCCACACGGTATTTGCCTCCAGCCAAATTTCGCTGATCGTGGCAAACCAGGGCATTGGTCCATTTCAGCTGGGAATGTCGGCCGGTGAGATCGAGGTGCTGCGTCGCGCTGCACCGTGCGAAGTTCAAGTTTCGTTTGCCGCTGGAAAAGTATCCCGCCTGGAAACCAACTGTGGGGGCGCGTTTCGCACAGCGGAGTACGTCCAGGTGGGTATCGGACCCGACAGGATCCTCTGGTTCTACGGTCGCCCCGACCGAGTCACGACCTCGGATTACGCAAACGTCCGGGGCGAATGGCTGTCCTACGATGCGGGTATTGCTTTCAGGGTGGTGTACGGAGACACGAGAAGCTCGCTCATTCAGGCGATAGCCGTCTTCCCTGGCAACGGGCGCCTGCAAATCCGCCAGCAGCCCGGCCCCACGCCAGGAACTGCGCCGCCGGTGGGAATTGGAGAATAAGAGCGGCAGTTAGTGTTGCGCGCCCTTCGCCATCTTCAAAACTTCCTCGCGGGTGATGTCCTTCCCATGTTCCGCTTTCATATGGCCCTGGACCCTGCGCACCATATCGTCGTCTGAGTCCGCGTGAACCATATGACCACAGGTATCACAGGTAAAGTGTTTATGCATTAGAAACCCTCCTCTACTCACACCTTATTTCGGGGTTGAAAGATGCCCAGCCTGTCAGCAGATGAGCTCGGCTTCACCAGCGCGACTGAACTCGGCAGATTATTGCGCGCGAAAAGGATCTCGTCGGTCGAATTGACTCGACTTTTCCTGGACCGACTTTCGTCTCATGGCCCCCGCTTCAACGCGCTCGCCGAATTAACTCCGGAACTCGCGCTCCGTCAGGCCCGCCAGGCTGATCTCCTGATCAAACGTGGAAGAAATGCATCCCCTCTCGTGGGCGTGCCATATGGTGCGAAAGACCTGCTCGCCACAAAAGGAATTCCGACAAGGTGGGGCGCGCCGCCATATCGCGATCAGGTCTTCAATTATGATGCCGCGGCCGTCAGGCGTCTTCGGGACGCCGGTGCCGTTCTGATCGGCAAACTGGCGATGGTCGAACTAGCCGGCGGTGGCGGTTATCACTATCCCTCGGCTTCGCTCCACGGACCGGGACTGAATCCCTGGAATCTGAATCGTTGGTCGGGTGGCTCGTCCTCTGGATCAGGCAGCGCCGTAGTGGCAGGCTTGGTTCCGTACGCGCTGGGCTCTGAAACCTGGGGCAGCATCGTAACGCCCTCCAGCTACTGCGGCATCACAGGATTGCGCCCCACAATCGGTCTGGTGAGCCGGTCGGGCGCGATGGAACTCGCCTGGAGCATGGACAAGATCGGGCCAATGGCGCGGAGTGCGGAAGATTGCGGCTGGGTGCTACAGGCAATCGCCGGCTACGATCCGCGTGACAGCTCCAGCGTACGGCGGACATTTGTGTTCCAGCGCCGACTGCGACGAGATTATCGGCTCGGAGTACTGCCGCTCGACTACAAGGACGCGCCGGGAGGGGCGGAAACCGAAAAGGCCTTCAATGAAGCCGTACGCGTTTTGCGCAGGGCGGGCCTGAAGATCTCGCATGCTGAATGGCCCGATTTTCCATACTCAGACATTGCGCGGACGATTCTGGGTGCTGAGATCGCGGCGGCGCATGAAAAGTTCATCAGGAGCGATCGGCTCAGTGAACTGGTGGACACCGGACAGAAGGAGGGCCTCCAGCGCTACCTGACGCTCACGGCGGCCGACCTTGCCCGGGCAGAGAAGCAGCGGGTCGAGGTTACCAGGGCCATCTTGGGGTTGTTTGAGCGATTTGACGCGCTGATCACGCCAAGCCTGATTGGTGAAGCAGTCACGCTCGACACGAACCTCAGCACACGCTTCGGGCGTTCGCGAAGCGGGAGCGTTCTGGGAGCGCTGGCCGGCGTGCCGGCGTTATCTGTGCCGATGGGCTTTGGTCCGAACGGCCTGCCGCTTGGTCTTTCCTTCACAGGCAGCCTGTTCAATGAGAACACAATCCTGCAGATTGGAATGATCTACCAGCGAAAGACGGATTGGCACCACCGCAGGCCTCCGGTCCACCAGCAGCTTCCAGTCTAGCCCGCCGAACCCTGGGTACGTCCTCATTAGCGGTGGTCAGAGGAGACTAACCATGTCCCTAGGGCGGCCGATATCTGGGTTTAGGCAGCATACCTGTCCAAAGTGTGGGGCCGTACAGGAGAGCCCTGGCTCGACGGTTTGTGAACAGTGCGGCACAGACCTCAAACTGGCCGCAGTGCAGAGGGCTCCATCACAGCGGCCCAGCCCTCAACTCAAACAGTCTCCACGAGTTGGTCAGGTCCTCGCCGGGCCCATCAGGTTAGTCACCGACCTCGTTGGGGCGCTGTTTTCGTTCGTCGCCTCCGTCCTTTCCTTCGCTTGGCGGCTCATATCCCTGACTTTGCGGACAGCTTTTGTGCTGCTTGTAATCGGAGCCATCGTGGTTGGCTTGAGCTATGTCCCCCAGGTTCGCGCCCGTGTGCCCGCGATTAAGGATGCTCCAAGGATCGCCAAGAAGGGGCTCCTCCGTGCAGGCGTGATGGGCATCCGGATGCTGGCGAGCCTAGCGAGTGCAAGGAAAGAATCGCAACCTGAGAAACGAACTTCGTCAGAGCGACGCGCGCCACAGCAACGCACATCGCATCCGGCTGTTGCCACGCGGAAACCAGCGCCGACCAAAGTTGCAGTATCCCTGCCGTTGACCATCAAGTCGACACCAACCGGTGCGACCGTTCAGCTTAATGGACTTCAGGTAGGAAAGACCCCCCTATACCTCAGCGTGGCACCGGGGACCTACAAGCTGTTGGTTAGCCGACCTGGCTACTCAAGTGTCACGCGTACGATCATCGTAAAGGCAGGAAAAGCGGTTTCTCTGAATGTGACTCTTAATCAGCGGCAGTAGGCGGACTCAATCAGGCGATTCACTTGCTTCTTGGCCGTTTGCGAAAGTGAGCTGCTATTGACCATAATGACGACCTGTCGCCTGCCGTCCCGGCTGTTCCAGGTAGTAGTTTGATAGCCTGCGAAGTCCCCGTCGTGACCCCAAACAGTCCCACAGGACAGGCGTCCCGTCATAAGCCCAAGGCCGTATTTTTGATCCTTCCCGTAGGGTGTGGCGACTGTTGTTTCCATTGTCCGAAGGAGGTCAGCTCGGAGCAGCCGACCACCTAGCAGCGCTCTGTAGAACGCGACGACATCAGCGGCGGTGGAGACGATGTCCCCGTGAGCCCACGCAACGGATGGGCTGACAGCTGTGACGTCTTCCGCGGGAGGCTTGTCGAAGATCACGTAGCCGCGCGCGTGACGCCCCTCGATCTGGGGCGTCGTCGGAGCACTCGTGGCGCGGAGGCCGAGCGGCGAGAAGATACGTCCCCGAAGTTCCTGGACAAGAGAGTGCCCCGTGACTTTCTCCACGATTAACCCCAGGAGAACGTACCCCGTGTTGGAGTAGGACCACCCCGCTCCGGGCGCAAACAGCGGCTTATGCCCCGTGGCCACTGCAACTCTTTCTTGAGGCGTCCAGGTGCGGGTGCGGTTCCGAACAAACTGCTTGAAGAAATTCTGGTCACTATAGAAGTCGAACACACCGCTTGTGTGGTTCATCAGGTGGCGGATTGTGATCATCTCGCCGTTTGGCACGAGACTCGGAAGATGGGTCTCGACCGTGTCATCGAGGGAGAGCTTTCCCTCACCGACCAGCTGCAGCACGATGGCCGCGGTGAAACTCTTGGTGAGGCTGGCGATGCGAAAGCGATCGGTCGTGCGCATCGGCATCTTCCGAGCCACGTCGGCGAATCCGCGCGCAAGGCGGATTACCTGGTCGCCGTTTCGGAACAGCACGATCACCCCTGGGGCCCCTGCGGCGACAAGCTTGTCCATGTCGCGGCCTATCTTTCCCGCGCCTGTGGTTGTTGGACTTGAGCTTGCTCCTGAGAGAGCGGTGAGAGCAAGAATCAGGCTAAGTGCCGTGCCAGCCAAGACTCGTCTCAACCGTGACATGCCTCACCCCACGAATCGTGTCCCCCGACAGATCCGGCTATTGGGGAGACAGGTTGTTCGGGAGAATTGAGACGACTTCCTTCCGGCATTCCAGCCGCGAAAAACCCCCAGAAAATGCTGAAGGGATCTAGATGTAGAGATCCGATCTTCGCCTCCTCAAGCCAATCCACGTCAAGGTCTCCATTGATGGCTTTCAGGGCACTAACCGCTTGACGAACAACGCCAAGGGGGTTCAACGATGGCCGTTCTGTGGCTCATCCTAATGGTTGGTGCGATCGTGTATCTAATGATCCACTCTACACCCGGAGCGCCTTAGGCGTTTCGGGAGGAAATCCGGTTCAGTTAGTAGATCCCTTGTGTGTTATTAGTTCCCCCAACCAACATGTTGGACTTCTGTGCGTCAAGCAGAGGGGTCAGGTCTTCACTTGCGAGTTGAGGGAGCCGAATACTCAATAGGTTCTGGCTGGATCGGATTTAGGCGATTACCTTCTGCAGCTTGGGAGTTTGTGCGAGGAGCCTTGCCACTCGCGTTGCCGCCTGACTCACCGCGCTCTTCCGGTTGAACCCGAAGTAGTCACATATCTCCGAATACGCGAACCCGGCGACCCGCCCGGCCACGTATATTGCGAGATCTCGAGGAATATTCCGCACACCCCGCTGGGACAAGAAGAGGCGACCTGGTTCAACACCCATCCGCTCGCTGATCCTATCCGCTACGGCTGCGAGTGAAGGGTACTGGGGCGTCTTTTGCGCGCGAGGGTGTTCGGTGGAGAGCTTCGCTTTAGCTAGGGCCCAGATAGTGAACGCGCGGTCGCCGAGAAAGGGAGTCCACCTCTTGCGCTGATAGAATGCCTCCAGGCTGCGCTCGTTGCCCTCGGCGACAAAAACCTCGAATGCTTGCGCGTTTGCAAAGTGGGCGAGCACGATGCCTCGTGCAAGCCAAGTGGGCGCCACCCGCGCTCGATACAGGCGGTGACTGCTCCACACATAGGCACCAGGATCGTCTGCGTGCCGCGCTTTCACCGGGTTCAGATGAATATACCGAACCACCTGCAACAGATAGGCTTCGGCATCAACGAGGATGGACTTGTAACGCCCTCTGAACAACGGCCCATCTCGTTGACGAGCGCGGTTGAAGCGCTGCGTATACACCCCGTCTATGTGTCGCATCACGCGAGAGAGATTCCCCAGGGGCGTCTGAAGCAGGATGTGATAGTGATTTGGCATGCAGCAGTAGGCGAAGACCTTCACCTGCCACCGCTGGACGACGTCGGCCAGCAGCTCAAGGAAAGTGCGATGGTCGTCTGAGGTCACGAAGGTACGCCGACGCTCTAAACCCCGATTCATCACATGATAGTAGGCGCCAGGAAACTCTATTCGCAAAGGACGGGCCACAGCGAGTGGGAGCGTAGCAAACACGTCGGCGGAAAAGGATGACTTAAATGAGCTATCCACTTTGTCTCAAATGAAGACCTGACCCCTTACCGACCTCAAGCAGGAAGACCGAAAGGAAACAGCCGAGTATCCTGGGCGAGTCGCATTAGAACCGGAAGAGTTGCCTTCCCGTTCCCGGCCGAAAGATGGCAACCTCTATCGCGAGAGCCACCGATTCCAGGATGGCGACCATCAGACCGATCTCGTCGTAGGTCAACCTCACGGCACTTCTTGACGGACGGGTTTCCGCCGTGGGACCACCATAGGCTGCCTCCACAGCCTCTCGTCGCGAGTTTACGCGGATACCTTTCTCGGTTCTGAATTCGTCCGAAGTCGCAAACAAAGCCTCAACCCGTTGGGTATCGGTTGTGCTCGTCACAGCGAAAAAGCCAAGGCGGTCCCAGTAATGCACCTGGAATTCACGAGCGAGATCCTGGGGGCCCACAGCGGGGCCCACCCGGTTGGGAGGACCGTTGATTTGCGTTAAGTCTGCGATAGTCATCATGAGCGTCCACTTTCCGATTCGTTGGCCCGGCACGATCAGTTTGTCATCGGGGACCTGGGAGAGCGCAGGCGAAACCAATGGCAGAAGGACAACAAATGTTAGGAGCGCCATCGTCTTCATGGTTCTCCCCTCCAGTGGCTGGAGTTCGAGGCCGGACGGCTAACGGCCCGCCGGCGCCGACCTAAATGACTCCAAGAGTGCCGCCGATGGTAAGAAACAGCTCGTGGGGGAGATACCTCCCCACACCCCCTCAGGCCGCGGGTTCAACTCACCAATGACCCCCAGAAAATGAAAACGGGGAAGGCAACTACACCCACCCCCGTTTTCATTTTCTGGGGTGACCGACGGGACTTGAACCCGCGGCCTCCTGGGCCACAGCCAGGCGCTCTACCAGGCTGAGCTACGGCCACCACTCCGCGAAAATTCTAACATAATGACGCGGAAACGCGGAAGCGCGACTATGGAACGGAAGCATCGGGCACGTCCATAGTGGAGGTGTCCCCGATGCACAACAGCACTATCGCCACCGTCCAAGCCCGGGTACTGAACGCTCGCTGGTGGGTCCGCCTTACGACTGCCAGCATGATTCTCAGCGTCGCCATGCTTGTCGTCGGTTGGATGATAAGCATGACGTTGCTGGTAACGAGCAGCCGGCTGCTCGAGGCTGTCTTCGCGCTGCCGTAAGCGTTACTGTCCGATCGTCCTGAGGGCTTCTCCCAGGAGATCTGCGACGCGTGTGGCTGCGGTCTTGACCCGCGCTAGATCTGTGAGCTTGAGCGTGTCAACGGCAAGCCGATCGGCTTGTCGTGCAAAGTCCAGCGCTTTTGTCGCATCCGCTCGCCCGCGTGCGCTGTCTGCCTGAAGGTCAGGAATCAAGCCGGTCCCCTGCCCCTGACATGGGTTGAGGGCCTTTGAGTTATAGTTCGCACCCTTGGAGCCTTCTATGCAGTTGACGACGTGAGCCAGGTGGTCAATCGCTCCCCCAAACGCCTCCGAGCCGGCCGCATTCATCGCATGCGTTCTCGCCGTCCGTAACTGCGGAACGATGCCTCCACCGACAGGAGTAGCGTAGTCGTAGTCGCCCCCACCTCCACCTGATCCATATCCCTGCGCGAATACGACCCCGGCCATCGCAAGTGACGACATGACAAGAATTCCGACGACAAATTTCATGTGCGCTTCACCTCCATTCCTAACCTGCGACTAAACCGTAACGGACGCATCACGGACGGGTGATCTTTATCGGAAGGTTGACCCCCCGCAGCTCAGCCGTCATGAAGTGCGATGGCGCGGCCATGAGCAGGCGGTGGATCCGCAGTGTCTTGAGTCCAATCCATCCCGCGAAGGACGCCTGTGGTTCGACTGTTTCCCACAGCACCACCTGACAGGTCTCGGATCCGCATTGTTCCGAACGTCCCATGGTGGCCGCACCAGTCTGTCCAAGGTAAGGAACAAACGGCCCTGAAATGGCCAGCGGCGTTGGCAACATATCCTGTTTCCACGCGCTATCTCCCTGACGCAGATAGCGGCGTGAACCGATGATAATGCCCTCAACGTTCGACGAGGTCCGGTAGTGCAACCGGTCCGGCTGCGCTCCCTCGAACATTGTAACAACCACGTTGCCGGTACCGTCCGTCGTTTGTTCCACTGTACTCCAGGTCTGAACTGCCTCCAGCGTCGCCCGTGCGCGTTCCAACAAGCGAATCGCGGATTGATTCCGTTCAGGTGCCAGAGCCCCGGCTAGCAGAGGAAACCTTATCACCGTAGCGGCTGAAGCTCCTGAGCGAAGGCGCACTTCGATCTCCCACATCCTACTGTCAGTGATCGTTGGGCCCTCTCCTAGAAAACGTCCCTGGCCCGCAGACGCAAGAGGCAGAACTTTGGAATTCCGCTGCGTGCCTAGGTCTGTGAGTGCGATCTGAACGTCAGGTTCGGATCGGGCGCCCGCCACCTCAACCGCGAACTCTGTCGCGTCGAGCTCCTGCGAAACTGCTAGGACGACACGCATGGCTCCTGCGATGCCGGCGAGGCGCACCGGCGGGCGTGTTGTGGTGGAATAGGATACTGAGGCAGGAGGTGTGATGGTCAGGACGGCTACGGCGAGAAGAATCCCGGTCCCCAGGACGATCTCGGCACGAGTGCTCAGCAGGAAATTTCGGCGGGTCCCGCCGTTTGCGCCTCCGGCGATACGGGGCCGTAGCACGAAGCGATTGACCGCACCGAGGACAACGACCGGAATCACGAGCAGGAGCTTGACGAACAGTGCGCGGCCATACAGTGTCGCAATGAACGCGCGCAGCGCCGGAATGTGCAGCCACGAGCTATAGATCCCGGTGAGAACGAGGATAAGTAGGCTCCACCCGGCAACCTGCGAGAAGCGGGGAACGATCCGGCGCGCGAGATCGCCGCGATCTCGCGCAGATGTGCGGGCAAGCACAACACCCAGCGGCAAGAGACCGCCAACCCACGCCGCGGCAGCGATGAGGTGGCACCAGTCGATAGCGGCGGCTACAGGGCCTCGTCCAGCGGCATGTGAGCCGACGGTGATCGCACCTACCGCCATGAGTCCGGCGACAGGAGGCGCCCAGGCCCCCTCAGGGAGCTTGAGGTTTGGGACCAGCGGCAAGATCAGCGCTCCCACGGCCGTGATGACCCCGTAGACCGTGGCCACAAGCAGCAGCGCGACGAGATGCGCAAGGTGACGGCTGCCGGTGGCGACGTCCGGGTTCGAGAGCAGCGCAAAGATGACCGCCATCACGGCAAGCCAGATGACGGATGCCAACTTGAACACGCGCCCTCGAGGAGTCGCCGGCACAAGGAAGATCACTGCGAGGATCGTCCGCGCCAGCGCGCTCCAGCCAGCCCTGGTATCCAGGATCATCCCCGCGATCACGCCACTAAACAGGAGCTCAGCGAGCGTAAGGTCGAGGAGTTCCGCCGCCTGAAGCAAGAACTCTGCGATCGCCGAAACCGCCATGACTACGGCACTTCCTATCACGATCGGACGGAGTATGCCCTCAACGTCGGGAAGAGAGGCAGCCGGCCTGATAACCAACCACTGGAAAAGTGCCGTACCGGCAGCGAGCAGGACTGCGGCGAGCCCGATCCAGCGAACCACGGCACGGGTGACGTTGATGTCTCCGCCACTTGCAACTTGATCTTCTTCCGCCACCGGCGGCACTGGCACGTCCGCGGGCAGCCGGCCAGGAGTCGTCACTGAGGTCGGGGCCGCCCGAACCGTAAAGCGGAATCGACCCGTTGTTGTGTGCCCGTCGATCTGAGACAGGACGCGCCACCGCACGGTAAGTGTTCCGGAGCCCTCGTTCAGCGGAACGGTCATAGTGCGCCCGTCGGAGGCCACAACTGCGCGCTTGCTTCTCGTTCGTCCGGCGGTGTCCACAACCGTCGCACCGCTATAGACGCGGTCGACCGGTTCGCTGAAGACGAGCGTGGTCGTCTTCGGAGGACTCTTCACAATCGTGCCAGCCCGCGGGGAGGTCCGCTTCAGGATCCCATGACCGGAAACATTTGAGGTGAAGATCAGCGCCAACACTACGAGGAGAAGTGCGGTCGTGATTCTGCCTGTCATCGCGCGGGGGGACCAAACTCGACGACAATCGTGTCGCCATCTCGCGGGACATAACGCTCGTAGGCATCAGAAGGCTTTCCATTGACGAGAAGGCGGAGCATTCCGGCGGTCCCGTCCGGGCAGCGATCCCCGTTCCGGTAGCGCGTGCCATCGGGAAGCTCAATGCGATCCTGCGCAAATACCGCGCCGGCACTTTCGAAGAAGCGCCGGAGGTTCGCGTTTCTCCCCATTTCGCTGCGGCTCTCAGGGTGAATGTGAACGACGCCGTCGCCATGGGTGTGGACTCCACCCTGGGTATACGGGAACTGTGGCCGCGGAACGCCGCAGATGATCACTACATACCGAGCATGCCAGTGATTACCTCGACGGGGAGGTTCATCGGCACCCGCCATCACGATGAGGGCGATAAACACACCCAACCCGATGACGGCGAGGCCAATCCAAAAGAACCGTTCGCGACCGTGGCCTTTGCGAATGCTGCGCGAGTCTCGCGTCATTCCTGATGCTCCCGAGTTGAGGCGCAGGCAGGCGCCGTGTTCCCAGCGAACTCTCCCCGCGACATGAGGATCACGTTTCTCTGGCCCGCCCTTCTATGGGGATTGTTGCTCATCCCACTCCTTGCCATGCTCTACGTCCGGGTTCTCCGCAGGCCCGCGCGCCATCCTGTGACTTTCTCCACTCAAGGTACGCTTGCCCATGCGGCAAGAGCGTCCTCACGCTATCGCCGTCATGTCGGGCCCGCACTATTCGGAGCTGCCGGTATATTGCTCGTGCTTTCAGCGGCGCGGCCGGTGGCCCCGATTCCCGTGCCGGCAGATCGAGCGGCAATCATGCTCGCCCTCGATGTCAGCGGCAGCATGCGCTCGCAGGACATCTTGCCGACTCGCCTCGAAGCGGCGAAAGCCGCTGCGAGTAGTTTTATTGATTCAGTTCCCGACCGGGTCCGGATTGGGCTCGTCGCGTTCGCAGGTTTCGCGACGGTCCTTGTTCCACCGGTCACTGAGCATCAGCGCGTCAAGGACGCAATCGCTGGACTGGGATATGCGCGGCGCACCGCGATCGGCGAGGGACTTCTGGAATCGGTTGCTGCGCTTCCAGGACGCGTCCGTCCCGGACCTGACGGTGCGCTTCCGCCGGCTCTTCCCCAGCCGAAGCCTTCTGGGATCGTTGTACTCCTATCTGACGGCAACAACAACTATGGCATCGCGCCGCTCGACGCCGCAGAAATCGCCCGCCGGCAGGAGGTGACTGTCTACACGGTCGGCATCGGCCAGCCCATGTCCACGGGAGCATGGCAAATCGGAGGCTCACTCGATCAAGAAACGCTGCAGTCGATTGCGACAATTACAGGCGGGACGTACTATCACGCCTCGTCAGCAGAGGGCCTTCGCCAGATCTATCGCAGGCTGGCGCGCAGTGTTGGATGGGAGCGGCGTCCCATCGAGATCTCCGCGGTGACCGCTGCGGGGGCCGCCGTCTTTTTCCTCGCTTCCCTTTCGCTCTCGTGGCTCCTAGTGCACCCCGCCGGTCTGTAGATTCCTCAGCGCGTCCTAATTACGACGAGTTTATCGACGCCTGATTCCGCCCCCCACACCTCCCCGGGGCGTCCAAGAATCTGGCGCACGTTCGCCGGCGAGCTCGGAAGGCGGAAGACCTCGAACGCTTCCCGCGCGGGATCAAACCGCACCATCGCATTGGCGCCGAAATCACTCAGCCAAACCATGTCGCGATCGTCGACGTACACGGCATAAGCCATAGGATTGGCGCCGGGTAGACGCCATTCACGCCAGCGATTCGTCGCCGGATCATACATCCCGAGCTGCCCTGCATTCCATTCACTGACCCAGATATGGCCTTTCGAGTTGGACCACACGCGCCGGGCTCCTTGTCTGGCCGTCGGAGGATTGATGACAGTGGCCGCGCCTGAGTTCAGATCGATCCGCGCGATATGATTACCCGCCAGCGACGCGTAGTATACGTTGCCGTCCGGCGTCGTGGCGATGCCGTATGGACCACGGCCCTGAGGCGCGTCGAACACCTCCACGCGTCCCGTCCGAGGATCTAGCCGGCCGTAGATGCCGCTCTGTCCCGTGAACCAGAGCACGCCGCGTCCGTCGAATGCCGGAGTGTTGAGATTAGACCGCTCGCGATTTGACGGCAGCGGGAACCGCTGCACGCGTCCTGTCGCGGGATCGACTCGCACGATCGCGTTGAGCCCGCCATCCGTGATCCATGGCGCGCCGTCAGGTCCGACGACCACACCGTGCGGCAATGATCCCTCACCGAGCTTGATGTGACGGGTCTGGCCGCTCCTCGGATCCAGGTAACCCAGCTCCCCTGACCTCTGTGCGGTGTACCACACGCCGCCATCCGTGGCGGGTGCCACATCGTGGGGTCCGCTGCCTGGCGGGACAGCGTACTCTTGCACCTGTTGCGCCGGCGCACCGACAGCGGCGGACACGGCGACCATCACGACAAACCATGCCATGTTCATCAGGCGAATGTGTCGCATGCGGTTACCTCCACGAAGGATAACGCTCCAGTTCGTCCGCGGGTTTAGTCAGTAGCTCCTCGGTTTGCGGAGAGATTGGGCAGGACGCGCCTCGCCACGACCTCGAGACCATCGAGGTCGTCGAGATCAAGCCACTGCAGCATGATCCGCTGCAAACCTGCCTCTTCGAGCGAGCCAAGCTGATCGACGACCGCGGATGCAACTCCGACGACGACGCCGCGATCTTGAAGTTCCTGTTCGGTCTTGCCGCGTGCCTCGAGCTTGCGATGCAGATCGTTGTCGTCGCGTCCAAACGCCAAGCCCGTCATCATTGACCGGCGGACGTCGCGCTTGGAACGTCCGCGTTGCTCGAGCAGTCGGTCCAACCGCGCATTGAGTTCCGCATACTTCCTCGGGGGCTGAAACGTCGCATTCCATTCCGTTGCATATCGGGCGGCAAGCGGCAGCGTTCGCGTGAGACCGTTTCCCCCAATCAAGAGGGACGGCCCGCCGGGCCGCTTCGGACGTGGCAGCAGCATCGCCTCCCGCAACTGGTAGAACTTTCCATCGAACGACACCGGCTCATCCGCCTGCAGCAATCGAACGATCACAGTGAGCGACTCCTCAAAGCGCGCGAACCGCTCACGCAGCGGAAGAAGATCGAATCCAAATTTTGCATGCTCGCGTTCCTGCCAGCCTGCGCCGACACCGAGGGTCAGCCGACCGCCAGACAAATCATCGATTTGCGCCCCCATCCGCGCAGTGAACGCGGGATGTCGGAAAGACGCAGGGGTGCACAGCGGCCCGAACTCAATACGCGTGGTATTCGCCGCCAGCCACGCAAGAGAGATCCAGAGTTCGAGGGACTCCTTATCCGGCGGACTTGCGTTCGTGAAATGGTCGGACCGGTACAGCCCCACGAACCCGAGGTCTTCGACCGCGTGGACGATCCTCTGCCAGCGCGGCCAGGTCAATCCGTTTTGCCCCTCGATCATGATCGCAACTTCCATGGTGATCTATCCCCAAAGCGCGGGCTTCGTGGCCATAAAAAACACAATGACCACCACTACAACCGCAACGAGGATTCCCAGCCCTGTGCCCCGCGCCGCAAGGTGCTTGTACTCTGGCGATTGCGGACCAGCTCGCTCCAAGGTCGCGATCTGCTTCCTGAGGAGTGGCGTATAGCCGAACAGGCCGAGTGCAATGACGGCCGCGTACAGAACTAACGAGGACAGCAACCACGGGGTCGTCCACGGGATCTTTCCCGTGTACAGCATCGCAAGGCCCGTGACGAGCAGCAGACCGAATGATGGGTTTGCCACACGGTCGTCGAGGATCTTGACGCCACGGAGCACGTACGCCAGGTGCTGAGGTTCACGGCCGGCACGCGTGAGCCAGACGCCGTAGGTGATGTTGGCACCGACGGCGGCAATGGCGAGCAAAATGTGGAGAAATTTCAGGAAGACATACAGGGTCACCGGCGTGCCTCCATTCCCGTATACAGTTCGTTCGTCTTGGCCGCCATGATGAAGTCGTTCCGGTGGAGGCCCTTGATCTTGTGCGTCCACCACGTCACCGTAACCCGGCCCCACTCCGTGAGAATCGCGGGATGATGTCCCTCGGCCTCGGCAATGGCTCCGACTTTGTTCGTGAATGCCAGCGCTTCCACGAAGTCTTTGAACCTAAAGGTCCGCTCCAGTCGCTTGATCCCCTCTCGTTCCACAACCTTCCATCCAGGCACCTCCGGGCGGTACCGTTCGATTTCGGCGTCGGTGAGGGTCGGCTCGCCCTCGCGACAGGCGACACATTTCATTTCTGTCAGGCTCGCCATTGTGCTGACCTCCCTTATCTGGTCCATTCAATTTCACCTGATTGTCGCCGCTTCCCTCGCAGTATTTGGTACACTTCTCCCACGCAATATGGTGCTGGCGTAAACATTGCCTGACGCACTCACACTGGTACACGTCCCACTTCCGCCTCGTCAGCAGTCGGCGGGAGTGCCATTGCTGCTTCTGTTGCACGGTGTGGGCAGCAACGAGCACGATCTCGTCCAGCTCGCGCCATATCTCGACCCTCGATTCTTCGTGGTCAGCGCGCGGGCTCCGATCACACTCGCGCCCGGCATGTACGCCTGGTTCGAAGTTCAGCTCGATCCGGTGCGGCCGATTATCAATCCACAACAGGCCGAGTCCAGCCGTCAGAAATTGTTGACCTTCATCGACGAGGCGATAGAGACATACAGGATCGATCCCTTGCGTGTGTATCTGATGGGATTCAGCCAGGGCGCCATCATGAGTTTCAGCGTTGGCCTTACGCACCCTGAGAAGATCGCCGGCATCGTCGCGATGAGCGGCCGCGTGCTGCCCGAGATTGTGCCGCACATCGCCGCGGCAGAGGCGCTGAGGGACCTTCCGATCTTCGTTGCGCACGGAACCGAAGACCAGGTGCTGCCAATTCACCACGGCCGCGCCGCTCGCGAACTTCTCCAACGACTACCGGTCGCGCTCACCTATCGTGAATATCCGATGGGCCACCAGATCTCGGATCAGAGCCTGGCCGACATCGCCGGCTGGCTCACTCAACGCCTGGACGAACCTCCTCGACCGCAGCGGAACCAACGGTAGGTGGGTTTTCTTTCCACAATATGGGGAAAACCAGTGTGTTATGAGAATCTTTGCCACCACCTCGGGGACGGCCGTGGTCAGCCTGGAGACATGATCGAAGGGATGCCGGTAGAAGAAGCGCTCGCCACCGTGCAGCTATCCCGCCCGCAGGCGAAACCGTATGAAGACGTTGTTGTCGTGCTCCGGGCCCTCGCGGCCCGCCGTGGCAATCGAACGTAGATCCGTCCCGCGCTAGTACCCCTCGAGATCTAGATTCAAAAAGACGTCCACAAGCTTCGGATCGAAATGTGCGTGCGCCTGCTCGCGAATATACGCGCGCACCATGTCTTCGGGCCAAGCCTTCCGGAAGGGGCGGTCTGATCGCAACGCGTCCCACGCGTCGACGATCGCGAAGATGCGCGCCGTCAGCGGGATCTGCTCTCCTCGAAGTCCCCGCGGGTAACCCGTTCCGTCCCACTTCTCATGGTGGCAGTATGGAATCTCCAGGGCCTGCCGGAGAAACGGGATCGGGGCCAGTAGTTCGTACGCATAGACCGGGTGACGGCGCATCACTTCCCATTCCTCGTCCGTCAACCCGCCCGGCTTCAACAAAATCGCGTCAGGGATCCCGATCCTGCCGATGTCATGCAACAGCGCTCCCCGGCGCACGTGAACGATGTCTTCCTCGCTCACGCCGACGGCGCGGGCGAATTTCACGGTGACTTCGGCCACGAGCTGTGTGTGACGGTCAATGTCCTTATCGCGCATTTCCATGGCTCGAGACCAACCCTCGAGCGTCGCATCGTAAGCGATGGTGAGATCGCGGTGGGCCCGTTGGAGGTCGGCAAAGAGGAGCGCATTGTCGATCGCGACGCTGGCCTGCCCAGCGACGGTCTCGAGCAGCGTCCGCCATTCCCGGCTCGGCTCGAAGCGCGACCGGCTGAAAATCTCCAGCACGCCGGCGGCGTGCCCCTTGCCGACGAGCGGGACGGCACAGTAGGTCATGAATTCCTCGCCCTGAACGAGCGAAGCCCGGCCGAACTCAGGGCCGCTCTCCATGAGATCACTCACATGCACCATGCGCCCCTCGAGGGCCGCTCGACCCGCGTAGTCTTCCCCGATCCGCAGGGCGGTGCGCTCCAGTCCCGGTCTGCGGAATCCGCGGCCGACCGCGTATTCCAGCATGTGACTGTGTTTGTTGAACAGGAGAATGTCGCCGGCGTCAACGCGCAGCAGCGCCAGGGCCTTCTCCAGGAAGAGATTGAGCGTCGTGCGGAGGTCTGTATTGCTACTGATGGTCATGTCCATGTCCCGGATTAACTCCACCTGTTTCAATTGGGATTCCACCTCCGCAAATAACCGCGCGTTTTCCAGGGCGGATGAAGCGAGATGGGCGAACCCGCGGAAGAACTCGACCCTCGACGGCGTGAAGAACCCTGGTTCTTCGTTGAACATCACCAGGACGCCGCTGATCCTGTCGAGCGTAATAAGCGGGAACGCGGCGGCGCAGCGGAACATGCCATGATCCGAATCTGTTACCGCCCATAGCGGAGGATTGGTTTCTCTTTCCAGGTCGTGAATCACCACGGGATCGCCTGACCGGAATGCCTGCGCGGGTCCGGTGTGGCCCT
>Ga0209899_1000005_pt1 | contig 74864 bp, 74 predicted proteins | sample GWRWS1_0_10_FD_187228 | JGI IMG/M metagenome (GOLD analysis project Ga0209899, IMG submission 187228) | Riverbed sediment microbial communities from areas with vegetation nearby in Columbia River, Washington, USA - GW-RW S1_0_10 (SPAdes)... | ecosystem: Environmental > Aquatic > Freshwater >...
CGCGGCGGTGCCGGCGTAGAGATCTCCGTGAGACGAACACGTATCTGGCCAGTGGACACTATTCCAATCACCAACTGGCCTGAGGAGTCCTTGACTGTCACCTGGGCCAGGCGGCTCGATGCGACGGCTGGAGCCGCGCTCAGCATCGGGATCGACTGCAGCGCAAACAGGAAAATGATAATGATAAAGATGAGCCGGGTGTTATGACTCAGGGCCCCTCACCGTCCTCGTGAGGCATAGCTCCGCCGCAGACGTGCATCCGGCTGCCCGAATGGACGCCGAGATGTGCTTGACTCAATGCTCCTGCAGCTCAGGCCATTTCGAGGTCGAGCACGTCGACCTCGACGGTCGCTTGCCTTCCCAGCAGTTGGAGCAACACGCACACACGGCCACTACGAGAGAGGGGCTTGTCAAAGACCGCCTCCAGATCAGCAAACGGTCCGTGACGGATCCGAACTTTACTCCCGGTACGGTACTGCAATCCGGGGCGAACGAATCCGAACTCGCGGGTCCGTTCCCTGATAGCGTCAATCACACCATCAGGCACAGGGATGGGCATCTCTCCATCACCTAGGACGCGGTTCACCCCCGGGCTCCAACGCAGGGTGTACCATCCGTACGGACTCGCTTCCATCCACTCGACCTGAGCGAAGAGGTAACCAGGAAAGAGGGGTTCCAGGACGGCAACCCGACGCTTCCGGAAGCGGCGCACCACCTCGAGAAACGGCAAGAGGACGGAAATGCCTGTATGACAAAGGTATCGTTCCACCCTCCGCTCGTGGTGGCGCTTTACCTGAACCGCGTACCAGGTGAGCATTAGCTCTCCCAAACACGACCTTCTGGTCCTGTCCGATCCTGTTACTACGGTCCGAGCCTGACGCTTCGGGCCTTCGTTCACCCAAGCGTTCACCCAAGATGAAGTAAAAATTCCCCTTCCTCAAGGGCATGGGGTACCCTCAGGAGAAGCCCGATTTCGTCCAATATGGGGCTCCTTCAGCAATCTCTAGTCATTTTATCGAAGCCTTGGTGCACTAGGGAATGGAGAGTTGGATACAAAAAATCTCCACAAGATGGAACTAGATCACTTCGGGGACGCCAGCTGGTGGCAACAATTCAAAATCGAGTAATGCCCGGTTCAGAAATCAGGCAGATTTGTGGGGCCCCCGTGAGGGACTAGCACCCCCCGAGGACATCTCCGCCCATCGGTACTGCGACCTTCGTCTACGTATGATGTTGGCAGTGGCGCAAAGTCCCGACCAGGAGCAATCGCCAGCTGGCCAGCTTTAGCTCACTCCCGGCGCGATGTCGCCGATCCGATGGACGCAGATCGCAGCATCCCCGCCGGGTGCGATGTCGCCCGCGGTCTGGAAAGCTGCCATTGGAAGCACGGTCAGGGCCGTTACAAGGGCCAGGCCAACGAGGATTTGCGCAACTCATTAGCATGGGTCTTTCGAACAAGGAGATCGCACGACATCTCTCGATTGAAGTCCGAACAGTGAAAAACCACGTGCATAGTATCCTCGAGAAATTACAGGTACACCGACGCGGGGAAGCTGCAGCCCTGGTCATGGGACTTGAGCCGGCTGTTCGCGGAGCGGGAGTCTAGGTCGTCAGGTACTAGATCGGGGGAGGCCTTATGGGACTGGATCCTGGTCTGCAATTCCTAGACTGGCTCTGTATCCGAAGCTCTAGACCTTCGTGGTGGGAATGGCAACGTTCAGTCTTTCTTCAAGGAGGCCTATGATGTCGCTCGGTGAGCGGATCTCTGTGTGTAGAATGTAAGGGCTAGTTGCGCTCGCCGCCCACGCTGCTTGGAAGGTACCTCCTCCCCACCCCCTGGGGCACGGTGGCCGAAGTGGTCGACTCTTATTTCGGTACCACAGTTCCGCTGGCGGTCGATAGCCTGGTCACCAACACCACCCGTCGATTTGCGGGAGCCGGTGAGATGGTGAAGGAAGTCATCGAAGCACGGATCTACATCGGTATTCACTTCCGCGCGGCGGACGCAGATGGTGCCGCGCTCGGCCGGCGCACGGCCCGCTACATCCTGGACCGGTATTTCTTGCCGAGCTCGCATTGAGGCGAGGGCCGTGACTGCGCAACTATGAAAGAATGGATACACCACTTCGATATCAACCCCAAGGATGATCACGGCTGACGGCCAATTCGTGAAGGCGAGCGAGACGGAAAACGCCGATCTTTTCTGGGGTATGCGCGGCGCAGGCGGGAACTTCGGGATCGTTACGGAGTTCGAGTTCCGCCTCAACCCCCTCGGTCTCATTGTGCTCGCCGGACCAATCTACTGGCTCATGGAGCAGTCGCCTAACGTCTTGCGATTCTACCGCGACCGGATCGCTGAAGCCCCCGACGAGCTGACAACGATCGTCGTTCACCGTATGGTACCGGTGCTTCCTTTCATCCCTTCTGAACTCCACGGCAAGCTGGTCGTGAGCGTGGTGTGCTGCTATGCGGGACCCGTCGAAGAGGGGGAGAAGGTCGTGCGGCCGCTCAGGTCATTCGGGTCGCCGGTGCTGGATCTCTGTGTACCGAAACCCTTCATCGACCATCAGGCGCTATTCGACTCATGGCAAAATTGACGTCCTCAATGCGTAGGTGAAGCGCCTCTGATATTTCACAGTAGATTCTGATCCGAGCCGAAGGGCTAGATGTCTCTGGCATTCCCAGCTCCAGAAAGGGGTCTTGGGCCGTGCGTCAATTTGTGAAAACGACCCTCAGCTTGGTCGAGAGCATGTTGCTGGGTCAGACCGTCGCGCTCCCGGTAGCAGCCGGTAGCAAATCCGCAGGATTTCCGCCACAGGGCGCCGGGAGGGACTGGCCAAATGCCTCATCTGGTGCGGGTTTTGTATGGTGGAGACGAGGGGATTTGAACCCCTAACCCGTCGGTCGCTTCGCTCCCTCCTCCGGGGGACTAATCCCCCGGATCGCGAGCGCAAAATATCGATCCTTCTAACAAAGAGAGATCGACGCTCGCTGCCCCCTTTGCCACCTGGGGGAGCTGGCGCTCCCCCGCACCCCCCCTCGGGGTCGCGGCTTCAAATCCCGCCAGATTAAGCGAAATCGCCGAACCGTCCGATGTCGGCGATCATGGTGGAGACGGCGGGATTTGAACCCGCGACCCCCTGCGTGCAAAGCAGGTGCTCTCCCGCTGAGCTACGTCCCCACGAGCAACGCCAATTATAGCCCCACAATTAGGCGCAATCCAGGTCCTCGGGGATCCCAAAAGGCAGGGTGCTCAATCTGGACCACTGCTCAAACCCGCAATCGAGGCATTCTTGCTCGGTCGGCAAGCTGCAAACTGCGCCTCAGCAACCCTCGCAGTTTACACAACCAACCTAGGCGGTTTCAGGAAGCTGTCCAAGTCTCTCGCCTGGAGTGTGGACGCTGAACGTATTTCTTTCGAGCAGACCTAGCCAGTTAAATGGTAGATATGCTCCTCAACTGGGGACGGCGTGGGTCTTCGAAAAGGCCGCCAGCGGCCCTGATTCTATTCGATCAGGCCTTTGCGGAGAACGTACGCGACCGCCTGGGTGCGGTTGCGGGCACCAAGTTTCTTCAGAATGTTCCTCAGGTGCGTCTTCACCGTGCCCGCGGAGAGGACGATCCTGGCGGCGATTTCCCGATCCGTGCTTCCACGCGCCAACTCGAACAAGATGTCAAGCTCTCTGGGTGTGAGACCCTCAAACTCCAGCCGCAGGCGGTCCCGCTGCTCCCGCGTCATCTGTCCGAGTCTTTCCATGAGCTTCCGGGTTATCTCAGGGGGGAGGAAGGCCCGCCCGTTGCAGACGGCCCGGATAGCCGAGGTGAGACTGGAAATCGGGATATCCTTCAGTACGTAGCCGGTTGCGCCGGCCTCAATCGCTTGAAGCGCTCTTCTATCGCTGAGGCGGTCGGTCATGATGATGATCTCAATGCTGGGCATGCTCTCTTTGACCATGCGCGTTGCCAGCAAGCTGTTGCCAGGCATATCCTGATCCATCAGAATCACGTCGGGATGAGACTGGCGGGCGAGACTGACGACGTCATCGGCGGACTCCACTTCGCCAACAACCTCCACGTCAGCGTTGTTGCCCAGCAGGGCACGGAGGCCTTGCCTAACAAGTTTGAGGTCGGCCGCAACAAGAACTCGAATTGGTTTGGTCATCGGCTGGCGGGCTGAGTCATCTCGTTACTTCGGGCGCATCGACTCCAACAATGTCCTCAAGAGCGGGCTCTCATCGGCAAATCGCGCACGGACTATTATTCGTGCGTAGGCTTCCCACTCTTCATCAGACGCACGCTGTAGCCGTTCATAGAGTGGCGCCAGCCGTCTTTGAATCGCGCATTCCGCCTTTGCCAGGTCAACCTCCATCGTGCGAAATCTGCTCCACCAGTTATCCGCGATGACGTCAAGATCGCCAGGATCCAGGGAACGGTCTTCGAGTTGAGGCGTGAACAACGTCCGTGCTTCTACCATCAGGGCAGCCGCTTCGCTTCCCAGCCATCCTGTCCGCAACTGATGCAGTGCGACGATGTCTTCTTCAAACTGCTCAATCCAGCTCATTCGTCATTTCCCCACAATGTGAGTGTCTACGCCGGGCGTTGCGAGCAACTGATCATGGACGTCACCACCACTTCCATGTCGAGTTGGTCCGCCTATTTGAAGATGTCGCACAACTCGGTGGCAGGGGCTTCTTCAGCACTCCCTAGCAATTCTATCGAGGCCTTGGTGGACTCAGAAATGGAGAGTTGGATACAAAAAATCTCCAGAAGATAGGACTAGATCATCTCGGGGCGCCATCCAGTGAGAACGAGACGAATCGAGTAAGGACTAACTGAGAAATCAGACAAGTTCATAGGGACCTCGTGAAGGGCTGGTACCCATCACGAGGCAATCGGGGCCCATCGGTGTCACGCGCGACCTTCGTCTGGAACTGATCATGTCATGGTGGCACTAAGTTCGTTCAGGAGCAGTCGCGCAGCCGGGCTGTTTTAGCTCCCTCCCGGTGCTATGTCGCCAGCGATTCGATGTACCCGAATCGCAGTATCTCCCCCCGGCACGATGTCGCCTGCCGTCTGGAACGCTGCTGTTGGAAATAGACCCAGGGCCGCCACAAGGACCAGGCCAACAAGGATTATACGCACGCCTTATCCCTCCTGTTCGGGCCGGACTGAGCAGTACCCGACTCGCGTCCGTCAGTTTTGTTTGGTAGCTCTACTCTTAATTCTAGAGCCTGTAGAAAGAAGAGCAATACTCCATCAGCTAAATAGCTACAATCTTTTAGATTGAGCGCTATCGCACACACGTTTGGTATTAAGGTGTGGAGTAACATAAAATTTAATCAGATATTGCATCAGTCGAGCAGGATTTTACAGAAGTTCCAGGAAAATCACCGAAAGCTTACAACCTATCTTCGGCGATCCTCTGTTAGCCTTCGGAATAACTCACATTACGAGGCGCAAATGCATCTGGGGTCCAAATGATTCGCATCCTGATTGTTGACAGCACAAGGATCTACCGCGAGGGGTTGGCCCAGATCCTTGAGCGGGAGCCGGAGATCGACGTCGTGGCCACGACAGCAGATCTGGATGAAACACTCTCACGCATCCATGAGCGAGGACCTGAGGTACTGCTGTTCCGTATGACTGAATCCGAAAGCATCCCTCTGCTCAGTGGGATTGCAAAAGCCACTTCAGGAGTGAGGACCGTTGCCCTGGGGGTCTCCGAGACCGAAGACGAAATCATCGCGTGCGCAGAGGCGGGCGTTGCCGGATACGTGCCGCGCGACGGATCTCTCCATGATCTTGTGGCCACGATCAGTGGCGTGGCGCGGGGCGAGGTGCGATACTCGCCTCGAATCGTCGCCCCGTTGCTCAGACGGGTCGCAACGCTGGCCGCAGAACGTCAGCCAAGGACCACGTTGGTTCACTTGACACCTCGAGAGCGAGAGATTGGACAACTCATCGGCACGGGTCTTTCGAACAAGGAGATCGCACGACATCTCTCGATTGAGGTCCGAACGGTGAAAAACCACGTGCACAATATTCTCGAGAAGTTACAGGTACACCGACGGGGGGAAGCCGCAGCCCTGATCATGGGACTGCAGCCGGCTGTTCGCGGAGCGGGATTCTAGGTCCGTCAGGTACCAGATCGAGGAAGCTTATGGGACTAGATCTTGGTCATAGTATCTCAGCCTGGGATTACCAACCTCGCCACGGATCCAGAAGTCTAGGCCTTCGTGACGGGCTGCAACGGCAACGATCAGTCTTTCTCCGAGGAGGTCTGCGATGTCGCTCGGTCAGCGGATCCGGCAGTTGCGTCAGTCACGTGGTTTGACACAAGCTCAACTCGCTGGTCAGGAACTCACGAAGAGCTTCATTAGCTTGATGGAACGAGACCTAACGCAACCGTCAGTCAAATCGCTCGTGCGCGTCGCCAGCAGCTTGGGCGTATCCATCGACTCCCTGCTCGGATCCGCTGAACATGTTCCCGATCAAGCGGCGGGAGGTCTATTGACGCTGAGTGCAGACGCAATCCGGCGGCGGAACTTCGCTGCAGCCTCTCAGTTGCTTGCCGCCGCGAACTTTCTCTCGAGGACATACGGGTTGGAAGAACCCGCGCGCGAGGTACTCCTTCAAGAAGCGCAGATTGCTCTCGAAGCCCGTGGGGACGCTAAACCATGGGCCAAGTTAGTAGAAGCGAAAGAAGCGAGTGAACGCGTCAACGATCCCTGGCGGACGGGACGGGCGCTCGTCCTGATGGGATGGGCGAAACTGCGTCAGCGTGAATTCACGCAGGCTGCTTCACTGCTCCAAGAGTCGCTTGCCATGCTGCGAAGGGCAAAGGCGGGGCGAGATCCGGCGCGGATCGAGGCATTGATTGCACTGGGGAGCACGTTGGTGTACCTGGGGGAGTTCTCATCAGCCATTCAGCGATATGAGGAGGCCGCGAACTCTCAGGTAGCCCAGCGCGATCCGGCGTTGCGTGGGCGCGCGCTGTGGGGTCTGGGCTTCGCGCACCGCAAGAAGGGCAAATACGAGGTGGCTGCGCACTTTCTCCTCAAAGCCAAGGATGCGTTCGAATCCGCCGAAGAACTGCCGGATCTGGTACGTGTCCTCCACAATCTTGGCCAGGTGCTCTACGAGCAAGCGAAGCACAAGGACGCTCTGGAGCATTTCCATCATGCGCTCCGGGTGATGGACAACCTGAAGATGGAAGTGGCCCGGGCGGCTACGTTGACTGAGATCGGACGGACACATCTTGCTCTTGATGATCTGGAAGAGGCACAGCACTTTGCGCAGTCGGCGTTTCAAGCGGCGGGACAGGCTGGCGATCCTGTCGAGATTGCTGAAGCGCAGGTCGTTCTGGCGCGCGTGTACTATCGGCAGAAAGATTCGCCGTCCGCAATCAAGTTACTAAAGGACGCGCTGACCGCTTTCAGGGAACGCGGGATGCAGGCGAAGACGGTGGAAACTGCTAAAGAACTCGCATTATTGCTGCGGGAGCATGGCGCCGGGGACGAGGCTGCCGACTATTTGACTGTCGCCTTAGAGGAAACCACGCGTGAACTCAAGGCGATGAAGTCGGAGGCCAACCACCTTTAGGTTCGAGCACCACGAGAAGTCAACGACGTCGCGCCCGCAGCACTGTCAGCTCGGGCGGCTCGACATCGGTAGCCGATGAGCTTGAGAAACTGGTAGCGCTAAAGGAACGTGGCATCTTTTGCCTCACCGGCCCGGGTGCACCTGAGGTACGTTGTTGCGCCGCGAGGGATTGCCATGGCGGAATCGTAACGCGCGAGCAAGCCTAGACGGGGAGTTCCCTCCCCATCGACTCAATGTTTGGTACGCCGATGGACATATGCGTCTGGATCGCCTTCCAGCCTCCGCGCTCCTTCACGAAGACGGCCGACAAACGGAACGGCGTCTCAGTACCGTCCGGCAGCACGAAGCTCGGTCGGTCGGCTACCCAGCCGACTTCTCCCTGTCCGTAAGCCTCGGGATTCCCAGGCTTGACCTCCATCTTGCCTCCCATCGCCTTGAGCTGTTCTCTAAATGCCCGGTAGACGTCTTCTCCTCTCCACCACTCCTGAGGGTCGGTCCCGATCGTCAGCGCGGCATTGTCAGAAGAGATCATGCGCTCGATAGATGAGATGTCGCCGGTTGAAACCGCCCGATAGAAACCCAGTAGTACCTCTCGCAATTCTGCCGACTGCTGCATTTCTGCTCACCTCCTCATGGATCGTTCTCGCCCGCGTACAAGAACTGGGAAATGCGACGCGTGTGGAGAGTTCAACTAGCCATCAGCGCATTCCCTCCCTGACCTCCTTAGCGCCGAGTTCGAGCTGGCGAAGGTAGGCGGCACTGTCGAAGTAGCCGCGTGAGTGAGCAATGAGGCCATCCTTGCCAATCTGCCACACTTCAAAGCCACTAATCCGAACCTCGTGGCCAGTCCCTCCGGGTCCTGAATTGGTCCCCGTGAGTGTCCAGCGGTAGATCGCCCGGTCATCTTGGACGAGGAGGTCGTCTAGAAACACCTCCATATCCGGGAAGGCGGTCATGAATCCTTGGGCTACCGCCGTTATGGCCTCTCGCCCCGCTGCGGGCGCTCCTCCGTTGACGCTGAGCGAACCATTTTCCGCGTAAAAAGCCGCCACGCTGGGAGCGTCACCGCTGCACCAGGCGGCAGTGTATCGCTCCGCGAGTTCGCGTATCTCAGTTGAGTTCGGCGAGGGAGCAGGCGAAATGCCAATTTGCGTCAGCAGCGTGGCGATGTCAATCCGCGCTTCATTCCACTCGATCTCTCCAGCAGCGTTGAATCCGATCAGGTTAGCGCCCACAAAACGGACCGCCCGACCCGTCGGCGGAATCGGCTCCGAGCGGCCGGGCAAGCGCAGCGCACCAAGATGCGTTGCCTCCAGGGTCCATTCGACCACTGCAACATCGGATCGGGGCGTCAACATCTGAAACGGCGTGAGACGAGCGTCGGGAAAGGCAATGAGAAAGTCTTGCAGACGAGCGGCTAACGCATCTCTGCCTTCCAGTGACAAGCCATCACCGCGGCTCAGCGTGGCGGTGGCTGAAAGGTGTGCAGCGCATGCAGGAACATCGTGGCGGTTGAAAGCAGCCACGAGGTTACGGATGCGCGCGAAGTTTTCCCCTGAGGTTGCCATGCTCCATCCCCCCTAGATGAACAATTAGAATTGTTGCGCCCTGGTTCTAAACTTCCTCACTCACGAGCCTATGTCTCTATCAGCGGCTACTTTCACATGGTGGAGACGAGGGGATTGTGAACCCCTAACCCCCCGCGTGCAAAGCAGGTGCTCTCCCGCTGTGCTACGTCCCCACGAACTGTACCATTGTACAGTCAGACGGATAGCCAAGTAACCGCAGTGGTTCGGCAGGCGTCTTTCGCATCCAGTGCGAGGGTATGGCTCAAGTGATGGTATCGAATTAACCTAGTCATCGGAGGATAAAGGACAATGCGTCGCATCGGGTCACTCGTGCTTTGTCTCCTACTTGTGCTGGCGCTGACGGCCACGGCTTCGGCTGCTCCGAAGTCGAAGGGCCCAAAACCGGCGAAGGTCAAGGTACATGCGGCGGGCGATCTGTTCTGCCCGACGAACGTCCTGGTCTACGGGGGCGTGGTCATCTCCGCAGGACGCTGCTACCTCGTCTACGCCCTGCGGGACAGCCGGGGCACGTTTCTGGCGTTTGCGGCGCCTAATGCCAAGATCCCGCCCGGGCAAATTGTACGATTGAGTACGCCAGCAGGGGCCAAGGTTAAGGGTCGGATCTTCTACTTGGTTCCAATTCAGACGACTGCTGTCCTTATGCCGGCAAACAGCATCATGCTCGTGGGGATCAGGGCTGAGGACTTGGGACCGAGATACTCGGTAACAATAGTAGGGATCCCGTCACCAAATGTGGGCGTGATATTCAACGTACGACTCTAGTCTCTAGACCACTGCGTCCAGTCCGGAAACATAACAAACCGCCGACTCCGTTTCGAGTCGGCGGTTTCTTCATTTACCGCTGATCTGTTTTCTACTTCCGTGCTTTCCAGCCAAAGCGGGCGCACGTTCGATTTTCATCCGCGCCTGGCGCCATGGGCAAATACGCAGACTGGGATCCGCTGGCGTGAAGCGCGACACAGTCCCAAACTTGCACCGAGCCCGTCCAGCGGTCCGTTCGCAACCGTGTGCTGCCCTCAGCGGAGTATGCGTAGCGAGTTGAAATACCCCAGTATACGCCACCCGCTGCCAGGGCGAGCACCATTAGCCACACAGACATTCGGCCCACCTCACCCCACTCCACGCTATTCTGTCAATCATAGTTGCCCCTATTTGATAACAAGCAGACGCGAAGGGTTGGGAAAATCAGCGACATGGCTGGATTGGTCGTCGTTACTGGAGCCTTCGGCTATACCGGAAAGTACATCGCGGAGCGTCTGCTATCTCAGGGGTATCGTGTAAGGAGTCTAAGTCGTCGTCGGCCGGAAACCGTCAGAGACCGGCTGACGGCGGCGCCACTGGACTTCGCCGACCGCGACGGCTTGATCAACAGTCTTCGCGGCGCATCCGTACTCTTCAATACCTACTGGGTGCGCTTCCCGTACGGCAGCGCCACTTTCGAGCAGGCCGTTGCCAATACAGAGCGACTCCTTGAGGCCGCAGTTGCCGCCGGAGTGCAACGCGTCGTGCACATCAGCATTACGAACGCGTCCGTATCTTCACCACTGCCTTACTTCCGCGGGAAAGGACTTACCGAGGAGGCCATCATTCGTTCTGGTCTCTCGTACGCCGTCATCCGGCCCACGCTGATCTTCGGTCGTGAGGATGTCCTCGTCAACAACATAGCCTGGATCTTACGGCGCGTGCCGATTTTTGGTGTGCCTGGGTCAGGCGACTACCGCGTCCAGCCCGTCTCAGTGGAAGATGTCGCCGATCTAGCTGTCGTGGCCGGCTTCCGCACAGACAACGTCGTTCAGGACGCAGTTGGACCGGAGATTTTTCCGTTCAAGGGATTTATCCATATGATCTCGGCCGCAGTCGGCAGCCGGGCGCGAATTGTATCCGTGTCTCCGGCTGTTGCACGTGTTGCGGTTGCACTCATTAGCCGGTTGGTGAACGATGTCGTTCTGACGTCCGAAGAATTACAAGGCCTGATGGCAAACCTGCTGGTCTCCAGTGGACCGCCGACCGGGCAGCGGCGGTTCAGCGAATGGCTGACTCTATATGGGGGAAGCCTCGGCCTTGAGTATGCCAATGAATTGAATCGTCATTATCGCTGAGGCGGCTGCAGTAACCGTCTGCCCAGCCCGACAATTGCGCCCCCAACGGAGCCGACGACACGAAGGCCAAGGTGCAACGCGCTGCGCGCGATCAGCCCGCCCGCTCGTCGGGTACGGGCCAGGTCGGCGTCCAGTATCTCCCATGACAGCCCTTGGGCTTCAAGATGTTCGGCCGCGAGATCAGCGGGAAGCCGGCGCAAGGCAGCGCGGAGGGCCCAGAGCGCGATCGTCAGATCATCCAGCTGGCCGACTACTGGGATGAACCCGGGAATCAGGTCGATTGGTGACACCAGGTAGGCGACCCCGCCGAACACGAGCGCTTTCTGCCGTTTCCCCACGCGGCTGTCCCGGATGATCGCCCACGCTAAGCGCGTGTAGGCGGGGAGCCGGCTGATAATCGGCAGCAACAGGACTCGCAGACTCCGAATGGTACTCACGATACTCTGCGCAGGAAGACTAGGTCTCGGAAACGATCAGCGCGGGCGTAATCGGAAGGCGGGTAATCCTCACGCCCGTGGCATCGGCGATCGCATTCGCGATGGCCGCGCCCCCTGGGATGACGGGCGGCTCACCAACCCCCTTTGCGCCATAGGGCCCCGACTCTGACGGCACCTCCACCATCACCGTCTCCATCGGCGGCACATCGGTCGCGCGTGGGATCGAGTAGTCCGCAAACGTCGCGGTCAGCAGCGTCCCCTGTCCGTCGTAGACCATCGACTCCAAAAGCCCCCAACCGATCCCCTGGACCGTACCGCCGCGCATTTGACCTTCAACGGCAGCCGGATTGATAGCGAAGCCGACGTCCTGGATCACAGCGTAGTCCAGGAGCTTCACCTGACCGGTCTCTTTATCTACACGGACCTTGGCGATGTGAGCGGCGAATCCGGGGGATGCTTTGGGTGCAGGGATCGATCCATTGCCGAAAATGGGCGCATACTTAGCCCCGAAGCTCATGCTTTTCTTCGTGATCTCAGCAAGCGCGATCGCGCGCTGAGGTGTGCCCCGAACGGATACCTTGCCATCTCTAATCTCCAGATCATCTGCCCGCGCCTCTAGCTCACTGGCGGCGATAGCGAGGATCTGCCGTCTGGCGTCCTCGGCTGCAAGCTTCACGGCGGTGCCCACCGTATACACCGTCTTGCTTCCTGCTGACATGCCGGCGTACGGCGCGTGGTCGGTGTCGGCGGTGACGGCTCGGATGCTCTCGGGCGGGACTCCAAGCGCCTCGGCAGCGATGAGCACCATCGATGTCGCGGTGCCGGTGATGTCGACGGCGCCCATGACCACCTGGAATGTGCCGTCGGTGTTCGCACGTATGCATGCCGTCGCCGACTCCACGCCGCCCGGCCATCCACCAACAGCCATGCCATAACCAACGCCGTCTTCTCGCCCTGCACCATCATGGTGCGGGGCGAGGTCGCGATTGCGCCACTTCGAATGATCACGCACCGCTTCGAGCACACTGCGCAGGCCCATCTTCGCCCACGGCCGGCCGTTTGGCATGGGATCGCCCTGCCCTGCGGCGTTCTTCAGGCGAAACTCGACCGGATCGAGATGAAGTTCCTCCGCCATGATGTTCATCTGGGATTCGATGGCGAACGTAGCCTGGGGAGCGCCAGGCGCGCGGTACGCGCCGTTCGGCGGCTTGTTGGTGAGCACTTCAAGCGACTCGATGTCAAGGTTTTGGACCTTGTAGTACCCGCCGAGCAGGATGCCGGCGATTGACGCCGGGGCGCCCGGCTCCGCACCGGAATCAAAGATGATCCGGGCCTGTACCGCGGTGAGCGTGCCGTCGCGTCTGGCGCCGGTCTTGAGATAGATTTCGCACTCAGGGCCGGGATTGCTGAGAAGAAAATCGTCCTGCCGGGTCAGCACCAGGCGCACCGGACGGCGCGTGGCGAGGGCGAGCGCCGCAGTCATCGGTTCAAGCAGTAAGATCTTTCCGCCGAATCCTCCTCCGACGGTCATAGGCACGACGCGCACCTGCTGCTCGGACAGGTCGAGCGCCTCGGCCACCTCTTTACGGACGTAGAACTGTCCCTGCGTTGCCGTATGAATCGTTACGATTTCGTTGATGGTATCCAGAGTTGCCACGGTCGCGTGCGGTTCCAAATACGCCTGGTGGAGTCTCCCCGTGGCGTACGTGTGCTCGATGACAACATCAGCCTCGCCGAATCCCGCCGCGATGTCACCGCGGGTGAAGTGATAGCGGTTTGAGATGTTGCCGGGGAGACTTTTCGTCCCTCCGCCCGCGGCCTCGCCGGCGTGCGCCTGCGCTTCCTCATCTTCGCCGTCACTTTCGTCGCTGACCAGCGGCGCGCCATCGGCCATGGCGTCCTCAGGCGTCAATGATGCGGGGAGCACGTCGTACTCGACGGACGCCGCAAGCTGTTCGTGGCCATCCGCCGCTGCCGATTCAGATTCTGCGAGGATCACTGCGAGCGGCTGCCCCGTGTATCGCGCCTCACTGCCGCGAGCCATCAGGTTGCTCGAGACGCCATCCGGCAGGTCCTCTTCCGTCATCACCGCGACGACACCGGAGACGCTGAGCGCGTCTTCTTTACGCATCCGCGTGAGGCGGGCATGCGGGTGCGGACTGAGGAGTAACCGGGCATAGAGCATACCCGTCAGCTTCACGTCCTCGGTGTAACGTGCTGCGCCAGTGATCTTCTCGAGCCCCTCGACGCGTTTGGTGGCTTTGCCGACGACACGTGAATCAGTCATATATCACTCCTGATGTCATGCCTCCCCCGAATCCGATCTCGTACGTTTCAAACAGTCGATTGTACAGATCCAGCGCAGACCGGTCGGTCATGCTCGACACATAATCGCAGACCACCCGGTGAGTATTGCCGCTCTCGAGGCGCTCCTGCACGCCCCGCGGCAGCAGCCGTGGTTCTCCTGCGAAGGCTTCAAACAGCCCGCGCACAATCCGCCTGGCTTTTTGCTCCATGAGCAGCTTCTCGGGGTGATAATAGACAACGTCCCTGAGATAGAACGCGAGTTGATTCAACTGGCCTTCCAGCACTTCGCTCATCGCAACAAGCCGCTCGCCATGACGCATTGCCTCCTCGCCTGACGCGATCTTGTGCCGGGCAATCGCCGCGCCTGACGTCTGGATTACGTCCTCGACCAACTGCCCGATCATCAGCCGGATGGCTTCGCGGATGCGCACGTCCTCGCGTTTCCGCGATCCGGCAGGCAGCGCGTGCCGCGGGACCTCACCGCGGACCTCTTCTAGCGTCAGCTCCACCTGTCGCTCCACGACGTCATGACGGGCCACGACCTGTTCTGCATGTCGCAACGCATCCATCCACAGCTCGATTCCCTTCGCGGTCAGATCGCGCTCGTCTGCGAGCCCGATGTGGAGCGCGTCGTCCAGATCATGCGTGCTGTAGGCGATCATGTCTGCCAGATCAACGATCTGACCTTCCAGCGAGGCCGACGGGACGGCTGCAAACTCTTCCGGCACCTGCGGCGCATCATAGATCGTCGCGTGCGTGGCGATTCCTTGGCGCACGTGCCAGCACAAGTTCAGGCCCGGAAACGTTGCATACCGGATCTCCAATTCATCAACGACACGCAACGATTGAACATTATGTTCAAATCCACCGTGGCCATCCATTAGTGCATGCAGTTCCTGCTCGCCGGCGTGGCCAAACGGGGGGTGTCCCAGATCGTGGGCCGATGCCACGGCCTCAACGAGGTCAACGTTCACGCCGAGCGCCGAGGCGATACTACGGGCAATCTGACTGACCTCGAGGGTGTGCGTCAGCCGCGTGCGATAGAAGTCACCCTCGGTCACGACAAAGACCTGCGTCTTATGCTGCAGGCGGCGGAACGCGGAGGAGTGGAGGATGCGATCTCGATCGCGCTGGAACGCGGTGCGGTACGAGTCCGGCCGCTCGTGGTACCGCCGAGTCGTGGACGCGCTGCGCACCGCATACGGCGCGAGCGCGGTGCCTTCCAGCGCTTCGCGCGCGGCTCGCTCGACGATCATCTTAAGCTCTCAACTATCTTGCCCCACCGGCCTCGCACAATTTCCCCTCACTGCAAATTTCTCCTGTTATACTAAGACCATTGAAGAGTTTCTGCGCATGAAACGCAATCACACATTCACTGAGATCGAAATTCGTCTCTTCGACACGCCCGGAAAGCTCACGGTACGTGGACGGTCCACCAAAGCGGTCGTGGCCGCGTTGCTGCGTGGTGCGGCGGCGCACGGCCCGTGGCTCCGGCAGGTCGCGCGATGGGTCGAAGGACTTGCCGAAGACGGCTGGCGCTACCGCGAGTATACCGGAGACGTGCTAGTCTTTCGCTCCACCCGGGCGCTTGATCCGACCGATGCCGAAGCCTACCTCCAGCGTCGCTTCGGTCGCGACGCGCTCTCCCGGGTTTCAATTCGCGAACAGGCCGATGGGGAGGGCCGCTCTGCTCCTCCGCGTCTCCCGAAGGCCGACGACGAGCTCACGAAAGAACTACGCCGCCTGATTGGCCCAGAACAGCACCAGGCTGAGCTCTACCTCGGCCATCCGACAGAAGAGCTGAGTGAGCTCCTGCTGGACATGAGTTTCCTCGCCCAAGAGGCGCTGGAAGACAGCGAAGTCGCGGGGCTGATCGAAAAGTTGCGCGAGGCGCACGTCGAAGACGCCCAGTACCGGGATCTACACTCGCGCTATCTAACCTTGATGGAACGCGCCGGACCGGGCGATCCGGCCTCGGAAGAAGCGTACTGGGATCTGTTCTCGTACACGTCGCGAAAGCTATCGAAACTTGTCCCTGCGCTGCGGTCATTCCTGGAGCGACGGGGGTTCTCAGATCTCTGTGAGCACGAGGCCACCGCGTTTCTCACCGCCGCGCTCTCGCAGGCCCTCTCGATCATCGAAGAACGAGAAGAGTAACCAGATGTAGTTAGCTTTCCGCACGAAACCGCTCGAAGATCGATCCCACAACCACCTGTAACGCCGCGGCCACCGGCACTGCCAGCAACGCCCCAACCAGACCGAGCAGTTTTGCTCCAATCACGAGCGCCAGGATCGTGAGCAGCGGCGAGAGTCCAACAGCGTGTTTCATAACGCGCGGCACAAGAATGTTGCCTTCAGTCTGCTGAATCAGCGTGTACCAGCCGACAGTGAAGATGAGTTTCCACCATGGCTCCACCCCCGCCAATGAGAGCGCGAGCGCGATGAACACCGCGGGAATCGCTCCCAGAACTGGGCCGATGATCGGGATAAGCTCGGTCACTCCGGCCACAATGCCCAGCAACACAGCGTATGGCATACCGATGGCAATCATCCCAACGAATGCAGCCACGCCGATGATTAACCCCAACAGGAGTTGCCCCCGCAGCCAGCTGCCAAACTTTGCACCGACTTCCTCGAGGGTACCGGCAACTTGCCGGCGATCAGATCTGGGGAACAAGGAGAGGAAACCGGACTTGACGACTGGCCCTTCGACCAGCATATAGAACGCGAGAACCAACACTGTGATGAGAGTAGCGATCCCGCCCAGGAACCGAAACGCCACACCCGCTGCCGGTGCGAAGTAGCCCCCCAGCCTGTTGATCTCCTGGGGCAGCCGTTGCACCCAGACGGCTAGATCCGGCAGCCACGAATAACGAGCTCGTAGTCCCTGAAGCGATGTCTCCACCCCTGCGAGGTTAGCGGGGAGATTTTCGACAAATCCCTGCGCCTCGATCACCAGCGGCGTGACAATGGCGCCGGTCAGCGCAACGAGAACAACCACAATCCCGAGAAAGACGATGCCGAGGGCCGCCGTTCTCGGCATGCCCCGACGGCGTCGCGTCCATCTCCGTTGTTCAAGCGCGTTCACTATTGGTGAGACACCGGTGGCGAGGATCGCAGCGACGAGCACCGTCAGGACAATCTCAGTGAGCTGAATGAGCAGGCGGGCAAGCCCGAGGAGAACGAGGACAGTCGTGACAACGATCGCGGTCCTGATAACAAGCTCAGTGCGGGCCGACACGCTCAAGAGTTTCGGGGATAGTGGGGAAAAACCTAGTGGGACTTCTCCCGACCGGTCGTCACAGAAGCCCGGATACCGCTATTAGGTGAAGAACAGAGTACCTGGTACCGATTTGGCTGAAAATGAGTACCTGGTACCGATTTTCAGCCAAATGTGAGGGTAGGCCATGTTCCGCAGTCTCGATTTCATCTATGCGCCGACCCGGAACGCCGAGGAAGAACTGGATTTCTGCACCAAAGTCCTCGGCGGTGAAGCGGTGTTCAGCATTCGAGGCTTTGGCACGCGGGTCGCGGCGGTGCGCTTCGGCGAAAGCCCATTAGTTCTACTCGCGGAGCACCTCGAGGGGGAGCGTCCCATCTTGATCTTCCGGATCGATAACTTTGAAGAGGCACTTGAGGCATTGAAGAAACGTGGGATCAAAGGCGAGCAGCTTGAGATCCCTCATGGGCCATGCTTTTCATTTAGCACTGTAGGGGGCCAGCGTCTTGCGATTTACGAACTTAAGCGGCCGGAAATGAACACCCACTTCGCCGGTCGGTTTGATCCCTAGAGTGATCTAGAACATCGTGTTCTTGTTAGCTGATGATTCGGGAACCTCCTGGAGCACATCCCAGTGTTCGACGATCTTGCCATTTTCGAGCCGGAAGATATCCATGACAGCCGTGCCGCGATCGCCTGGTTGCCGGACAAAAAAGCTATGCACAACCACGAGGTTCCCTTCTGCGACCTGCCTCTTTAAATCGACCCGAAAGGACGGAAACGCCTTGGCGAATTGCCGAACATAGGCGATGAACGACTCCGGACCGTCTCCGGCCATGGGGTTGTGCTGTCGATAGTACGATCCGATGTACTTTGCGGCCGCCTCTTCAGGCTTCTTCTGATTAAAAGCGAGGTCATAAAATTCGCGGACGACTGCTTTGTTGGCTTGCACTTGGTCATCCATCCCGTTCATCTCTTAAAGGTATCTTGAACGTTTTTACGTCCCGCGGGGCAATTGTATTCCACGACCTCATTATCCAGACGGGTTTAGTTTCGCACTAGATCGGGATCGAGTGTGATCACTGCGTAACGTTGACACCACGGATGGCCAACTCTAGAATGAGGTTGCTGCACCGAGTTCTCGCGACGTTCCGCGGTAGCTCAATGGTAGAGCGTCCGGCTGTTAACCGGAGGGTTGTAGGTTCGAATCCTACCCGCGGAGCCACTCGACTCGCCGCCTATCGGCGGCTCGCTCGTGGCCTTCGGCCCCTGAGGTATCTTGACTTCGTGAAAGATCGGGCGAGTCGAGTGCCCTGAGCGAGAGAGCGAAGCGACCGAGTCGAAGGGCTTTCCACTCGATGCCTTACTTCGTGTACATCCTCCGCAACTCTCGCGGTCGGCTCTACATTGGTCAAACTAGGAGCCTGTCCACTCGTCTGAAAGGCCACAAGGGAAGAGAAGCAGCAAAATTCATCAGAGACCATGGTTCATTCCAACTCATCTACACTGAACAATTCAGCACAAGACTCGACGCGATGAGACGAGAAAGGCAGCTCAAGCGCTGGAGTAGGGTGAAGAAAGAGGCTCTAATTGCGGGCGATCTCCACCGGCTGAAGGATCTCTAGAAGCGCACCCTCCGGCTACCGCGAGCGACGGTTGGAGGTTCGAATCCTACCCGCGGAGCGGCTCGCTACAGCCCGAAGACTCTATCCAACGCAATGCTGCCCGCGCCCGTGAAGACGAGCGTGATTGAAGCGATCATCAACGCGAATTCGAACTCCCACCCTGTGCCGTTTGGCTCCATGAAGCGGGCCTTTGCCATTCGCCGCTTGACCAGCAGGATTGCCACAAGCATGTCAATGGCCAGCCCGAGCGCTACGATTCGGGTACCCAGGCCAACGATAAGGAGCGCGGCGCCGACGCTCTCCAGGAGGATGACGACCCAACCGAGCAACCGCGGTAGTGGAACGCCCGACTGCTTCAAGAACCCGATAAAGCCGGCGGGACCCTTCGACGGTCCCGTGGGGTTGAGCTTAAGCCACGCGTGAAAGGGAAAGATGATGCCCAGTCCCACGCGCAGAACCAGCAACCCCCCACCACTGGTTGGGGCGAAGATCTCCTCCAACATGATGTCCTCCTCTACATTCGGCTAGCGTTCGGGCGTGATCTCCAACCGACCGCCAGCGTATCGATATGACGCGACGAGGAGGCGAAAGACGACTTCAAGTTCGTCCTCATCTCTCGGCCCGTAAATCATCACCCGATTCTCTGGAATTCCGACAATCCTTGCAGCAGGGTGCACCTCCGCCCAACCAGCCTTAACAGCGGCAAGCGCATCGTCCGGGGGCAGGACAACGTGCATGCTCCGGTCCCAAGGATGGAAATGACCAAACTCACGGCCGGCGAGGAAGGCGTCGGGTGTGCCGATGGGAACCCCCTCCCGGAGCCACATGGCGCGGGCCCGAGGATCCGAGACAAGGGTGCGGCGCTCCTCGACATCCGGCAAGGCGTAGAAGCGCGCCATCAGCGCGGTCTGGAGTTCGGGCGCTCCAAGGTTGTCGAGTTGGATATGGGGCATTGGCCCCGACGTACGAGGTCGATCACCACCGCGTACGGGCAAGGTTGAAACGAGCGTGTCGGGTTTTATCAATGTGCTCCACCTCCGGTCGTGCATTTAGCTCCGATCTCGGTTCCTTCTTGTAACTGACCACACTATCAGTCATCATGGGAGGTGCGCAAGAAGGCACTTCAATTTGCCCGAGTTACGTGGAGGTAACCGTGGAAGCGATGCCAAGCCGACCATACAGGCGCCCGACCACAGCCCCGGAGTGCACAGCCTACGAAGTGCTGCAGCGCGTGGGCGACAAGTGGTCCGTCTACGTAATTTCCCTTCTCGCAGATCGCACGCGACGTTTCACGGAGTTGCGCCGGAGCATCAATGGCATCAGCCAGCGGATGCTCACGGTCACACTCAGGAACCTCGAACGCGACGGCCTGATCACTCGAACCGTCTATCCCGTCGTGCCTCCGCGCGTCGAATACACGCTTACGCCTTTGGGGCGAACCCTGCGCAATGTCGTCAGCGCGCTCATCGCCTGGGCTGACAAACACAAAGGGGATATCGATCGCGCCCGCGCCACCTATGACTTGCGCGCGGTCAAAAATGGCGCTGCGCGGCCAACCCCTCGGTCCAAGGTCAACGGACCTCGCGCGAGGGCGGCTGTCCATCAAGTCGGCCTCTAGTGTAATCGAGACGATAATCGCCGCTGGACCTGGTCGCTGGTCAATTCCCGAAGGGTGTCCGCGGCGATCCATCGTGCGGCTCTCGAGTCGATCGCTTTGACCTCCGTTGCAACCGCAATCGCCCGCCGGTTCAGCGCTCGGTTCCGCTTTCCGATGCCACGCAGCGCCCAGTTCACGGCCTTTTTCACGAAATTCCGATCATCGATCGCGGCGCGTTTGATGATCTGAAGATATCGTTCAAACAGTCTGTCTGGTGCTGTCTTATCGTGGACGGCAAGACCGGCAATCATGGCGAAAGCGGCCCGTTTGACAAACTCGCGGTCGCTCTTCGCCCACTGAGGAATTTTCTCGCGGCCAAGCGGCGTGCGTTCAAACAACCCCGAGACCTGATCACAGATATCCCACGAGTCGAAATCGTTCGCCCAGCGCTCGAGTTGCCTGCTTGTGATCCGGGTTGGCTCATCGATGAGCGCGGCGAGAATCCGGGCTTCGTGGATACCTGACCTCCACAGTCTCTGGGCCAATTCGTGATTCTTGCCGATCTCTTTCGCAAGAACCCTGAGGTCATTGACCGAGATTCCCAGAGTGGCTTTCGTATTAATGCCAAACCGCGCCATGCCCGCCACGTTCCGCGTATTGGCCTTACGCTTCAATCTGGCGATGATCTGTCTGTAAGTGTGCATCAGCGTAGGAGCAGCACCCCCAGCGTGTAAGCCGCGTACCCGACGATGCCGGCAAACAGCACGAGAAGGAGTGAGCGCGTGCGAACGGCGACGAGCGCCCCCGCTGTCGCTGCGAGCAGCGCGGGAGATGCGAGGGACCCCTGCGGTGTGAACAGCGCGGTGGCAGCGAGACTGGCGAACAACGGCGCAGGGATGCGCTCCAGGAATCGGCTCATGCGCGCGGGTGGGTCCGGCAGGAGCACGAGGGCTACAGCGCGGCTTGCGTACGTCAGCGAGCCGAGGGCGACGATGATCCAGATGTTCACGGTTCGCCTCGCTCCGGAATGATCACAGGCAGAACCGCAACGACCGGAACAAAACTACGGACTGCGGGCCATATCATTACCAGAATGGCCGAGATGGCAGCAGCTGCCAGCGCGCGCACTTTAAGATCGCGCCGGTCCGCGGAAATTGAAGCGAGTCCCACAAACAGCACAGGGAAAATTGCCTCGGCCACCGAGCCGAATTGCGGCAGTGACGCTCCTAGCGTCCCAAGCAACGTCCCGACAAACCAGGCGAAATAGAAAAGAAACCCGGACCCAACGAGGGTCATCGCGGGCCGCTCTTGCACCGCCAGCGTGAGGGCTACACTCTCGTCAATCAGAAACCACGCCAGACCTGCACGCTTGAGCACGGATCCGGAAATACGCGCACGCAAAGCGGCGCCGAGCAGCAGGTGGCGGAGGTTGAGCAAGGCGGCGGTCACGAGCAATGCCGTCGGCGGCGCCCCTGCGAGCAAGAGCCCAACCATAGCGAACTGCAGCGCTCCCGAGAAGACGATAAGTGATGATGCTACGGTGAGCTCCGGACCGATGAGCGAGGTCGCGGCCGCTCCGAAGATCGTTCCGAACACCCCAATGGCAAGCGCGATCGGAGCGGCTAAAAGTAGGAAGCGGTTCAAAAAGTAATGTCGCCGAGAATGACGGGGCGGCGAGCGCCCGTCGCGGCCGGCAGGTTCGAAGGCTCGCCCCATGCGGTCAGCGCGCCGAAGACCGCGAATGCCGCAGCTTCCTTGAAATCCGCATCAAGCCCGTACTCGCTACTGATCCGGACCTGAGCGGGCGCCAGCTCCGTTCCGATCATTCGCACAAGCGTCTTGTTGTGTATACCGCCCCCGCTCAAGATCACCTCGTCGATCTTGCCGAGGAAGCGGCGATATGCCTCGGCGATGGTACGCGCCGTCAGCCTCGTGACGGTGGCCAGAAGATCCTCGTCCTTGACTTTCAGGCTGCGGCCACGGTCCACAATCTGTCTGGCATACGCGTCGCCGAACCTCTCGCGTCCTGTGGTCTTGGGAGGCGGTTGACCGTAGTAGGCATCCGCCAAAAGCTCAGAAAGCAACCGATCATGCGCACGTCCGCGTGAGGCGATCTGTCCGCCATCGTCGCGCTGGCGCCCAGAGGTCAGTTTTGCGACACCGTCGATCAGCATGTTAGCGGGTCCGGTGTCAAATGAGATCACGTCCCCCGGCGCGGAATTTGCGGGAATCCAGGTGACATTCCCGATCCCGCCGAGGTTCTGCGCGGCCCGGCTACGCGCAGGATCGCGGAAGAGGAGATAGTCGAGGTAGGAAACGAGCGGCGCGCCCTGCCCACCGGCCGCAATATCTCGAGCCCGGAAGTTGCTCACCACCGGAAGCCCTGTCCGCTCGGCGATCACGGCGGCTTCACCGATCTGCATCGTGCTGTGTCCCGGAATGTGCCAGATCGTCTGACCGTGCGAGGCGATCAAATCGATCTCTGCGGATGACCGACCGGTCTTCTCGATTGCAGCCCGCGCAGCGGCGGCAAACCACTCGGCAACATCAACATTCGCAGCGCAAACAGACTCGAGCGGCGCATCATGGCGGCACAGGTCGAGGACGCGCCCGCGCTGCTCGGGATTGAACTCACTCGTGAGCGTCGCCAGCGTACGAACGTTCACACCCTCTGGCCGGCGCGTCACGTCGACGGCGGCCGCGTCGATCCCGTCGGCAGAGGTTCCCGAGATGAGGCCGATCACGCGGAGGGGATTCTTCGTGGTCGGCCAGGTTCGCAGTGCCATTAGTGTCTTGAGTCATTGCGAGCGCAGTGAAGCAATCTCCTAATAATAATGGATTGCTTCGTCGCTGACTCTCCTCGCAATGACAGACTCACTCCAGCGCTTTCCTAACTAAACCACCGGCGCGCGCGAGACGCTGCTCAGCGTCTTTCAGGTCGCAGCGCAACACCGCCATGACGATCGCCGGTTTCACGCGACTCCCTGCGGCTTCGAGCACCTTCGCCGCCTCGCTGACGGGGATTGATGCCGCTTCCGCGACGATGCGGTGCGCACGGTCGAGGAGTTTCTCGTTTGCTGGGGCCATGTCCACCATCAGATTGCTGTAGACTTTGCCAAGCCTCACCATCGCGGCCGTACTGATCATGTTCAGAATCAGTTTTTGGGCTGTGCCCGCCTTCATGCGTGTTGATCCAGTCAGGATTTCAGGACCAACGACCGCGACGATCGCAACGTCAACCACTGTGGTCATGGGGGCATCGGGGTTGCAGCAAATCCCGACCGTCGCTGCGCCCGCGGAGCGCGCAGCCCGCAGCGCACCGATCACATACGGCGTCCTCCCGCTGGCTGCCAGGCCGACGACCATGTCCCCACGACGCACGCCTCGTGACTTTACATCGCGCGCGCCAAGTTCAGCATCATCCTCAAACCCTGATGCGGCGTCGACGGTGGCCGAATACCCTCCGGCGATGAGCACTTGAACCAGATCCGGGTCGGTACCAAACGTCGGGCGCCACTCGGACGCGTCCAGAGATCCGATCCGGCCGCTGGTGCCTGCACCGACGTAAAAGACTCGGCCGCCGGAGCGAATGGATTCCGTCACAAGCTCAGTCGCGCGCCCAATTTCAGGTAGAGCCCGGCGGACAGCTCCCGCGACCGTCCCGTCTTCATCATTGATGAGCTCAAGGATTTGCGACGTGCCCAGCGCGTCCAGCTGCATCGACTTCGGGTTGCGCTGCTCCGTGATGAGTGCACCGAATTCATCGCGCAAGTTCATCGAGACTCTTCCGCGGTTTGCGCCCACCCCTCGAGCCGCACCACCATCGTCTCGCTAGGGGTCAGTCCTTTGCGGACAGCGGCTCTCCACACGGCACCGGCAACCGGCGGGAGTCTCGGAGGTTTGACTTCGGCCTCCGGACACCGGCGGGAAAGTGACGACGCAAACGCTTTCCGCAGCCGCGCGTGCGTGAACAGTCCGCCAACCGGTGCCACGGTGTGTCCATGTGTCAGATTCAGATTCTTCCAGACCGCTGTTGCCAGCGCCGCAAGTTGACTTGCGGCGTTCCTGACAATCGTGCGGGCAACCACATCTCCTCTATCGGCGACCTCAACGACCACGCGGGCGAGTGAAGCCATTCGAGTGGTATCCAAGCGCCGCGCGACGCCCGGGAAATCCAGCGGCCCCTCGGCCTCCAGCGCCTCCACCAGCCCCTGGGTCAGCGCGGTTTGCGGACCCCGGCCATCGTATGCGCGAAGAGACGCGGCCAGCGCTTGACGCCCGAGGTCGAATCCGCTTCCGGCGTCGTCGATGATGTGTCCCCATCCACCCGCTCTGGCTTCGCGTCCTTTCTCGTTTCGGCCCCAGGCCACGGACCCTGTGCCCGCGATCACGATGACACCCGGGCCGCCGAGGAACGCGCCGTCGAGCGCAATGGCAGCGTCAGAGTACAGATGGATTTCGCCGGCGGGTCGCAGGGCTTCGAGGGCATAGCGCAGTTCTCGCTGCAGTTCTGGATCCTCAAGACCGGCAACACCGGCGACCACGACATCGGGCGTCTCGCCGGACGCCGCTTCTCTGATCGAACGCGCAATCTCCGCCGCGGCAGGTCCGGGTCCGATGTTGTGAGGATTGCCCGGCCCGGCCGCGGCGCTGCCGACCGGGGTGCCGTCCTCGCGGGCCGCCAGCGCGCGGGTGTGCGTGGCTCCTGAGTCGACGCCGACAATCAACATTTAGATGAGGGCATCGCGAACCGACTCGTGAAAGCGCGGCCGGAATTCCTGGATCTTTGTGTTCGCGCCCCCAAAATGCACGCGGTTCGTCAAAAGAACGACGACGAGATCTTCGTCAGGATCGATCACCATGGAGGTCCCCGTGAATCCGGTATGACCAAACGATCGCGTGCCCAGCGCATCAAAGAACGTGCCTTCGTGGTGCAGCACCCAGCCCAGTCCTCGCGGGTACCCCCGAGCACCGTGGCGTTGATCCGCGACTGCTTCCTCGAGCGTGGCGGCGCCTACCAGCACGCCGGGACGCAGCCACTGTCGCGCAACGGTGGCGACTTCCCAGGCGGTGGAGAACAATCCCGCATGCGGCGCGATGCCGCCCATGGCGTAGTGCGCGTTGCCGTCGTGCACCCGGCCGCACAGGACGCTGTCGCGCCATGGAAATCCGCTGCCGCTTTCACCAACCTTATCACGCTCGTAGGCATGCCCCGCCTCGGTTGCAGCGCACCGGCCGCGGACCGAGGGAGGAGGATTGTACATCGTGTCCTTCAAGCCGAGCGTCTTGATGAGGACCTCCCCAACCAGATCATCGATGCGGCGCTGAGTGATGTATTCCAGAGCAAAGCCCAGCAATAGAATGCCGAGATCGGAGTACTCGACCGCGGCGCCGGGATCCGCCTGAAGCGGCGTACGGCAGATTTCGTCGAGCACGGCCTCGCGGCTCTTCGCCTTCAAGTACAGCGCGCGCCACGAGGGCAGCCCCGATGTATGCGCCAGGAGGTGCCTGAAGGTCACCCGAGCCCTGGACCCACCACTGAATGCCGGCAACACGGTTCGGACAGACGCGTCGAGATCAAAGCGGCGCTGTTCCCAGAGCCGGAGCGCGACGGGGAGCGCAGCCACGACCTTCGTCAACGAGGCAAGGTCGTAGAGAGTATCAAGGGCGACGGGCCGGCGCTGGGGCGTGACCTGCGCATCACCACGCGCGGCTTGCCAGCCCACGACATCTCCTCGCGCAACGAGACCAACCGCACCTGGGAACACACCTGTGCGGATACCATCATCGATCAAATCCTCGATCATCCGGACCCGGTCCGCCTCCAGGCCCGCGTCTCTGGGCGTTCCCAGTCTGAGCGCCCCTGTCAACGCCCTGCCGGTCGGAGTGTTCCGTTGAAGATCATGATGGTCACGAAACTGTCGGTGCCAAGATGATTCTTGTAGATCGGATCGTCGTCTCTGGGCCACCCGGTCACCCGCACCCCCTCGGCCACCGGACTATTGCTGTACCGCTCGAACAGCGGGATGATCGGCAGCAGCTCGTTGAACGCGAGCGCCAGGCGCGACACGGCGGACTTCTGCCTTGCAATGTTCGTACCGGCGCCGGACGAGTCCACCATCGAAGCCATATCGACGTTGCCCATCGCGTCCGTGCCCTGCCGCAGGTTGAAGTCCATGCCGCGGGTCACCGCATTCACAACGTAGTTGTGGTTGAACAGGTCCTGAGTGAAAGAAAAGAACGGATGCGGGTTTCCGGCGCCCCACGAGCGGAACGCAATCTGGAACCTGCCCTCGTTGACGTTCAGGACGTGCTGGGGGTTCGCGACGCCTCGCACCGTGATCCGAATGCCGAAACGATTCAACTGCGAGGCGACATCCTCGGCGGCCGCAGACCAGTCCGCAAATTCAGGCGGCACACTCAGTTCGTACTCCATGCGCTCGCCCTGGTCGGAGACCCACACGCCGTCCGGTCCCTTTCTGAAGCCGATTCGCGTCAGGATTTGCGCGCCGCGCGCAGGATCATAACGGTACGGATTGAGCTTGCCCCTGACGTCAGCCGTGAGCCAGTTGTCAGCAAGGTTGTCACTGAATCCGGTCAGCATTTTCACGCCCTTTCCGGACGCGGCGAGGGCCACGGTGCCGGTCTGATCGCGGTTCACCGCATAACTGATCGCCTGCCGGACCTCCTTGCGGTTCAGGGGCGAGATGCGGTGGTTAAAAAAGAGCGCCGGACCGCTGTAGACGGGGGCCCGGAGCACGCGGATGCCGAGTTCCTGAAACTGTCTGTCGGTCGCCGGCGGGAATGCGTGCGTGGCATAGTCAATCTGCTTGGCGAGAGCGATCGGAGTGATCTGCGGCGTCTCGCCATTGAACAGCACGACGCGATCGAATTGCACCTGATTCGCCGCAAATGACGTCGGGTTCTTGACCAGGGTAAGTTGCGCCTCGGTAATCGAGGACGCATCGATCCGGAACGGGCCCGTGGCCACGCTCTCCCGGGGCCGGAAGCGGCGGACATCGTCTGTCAGCGTTCGGACCGGTTCATCGGTAAGGGCCATGCGCTGCTCGGCGAAAGGCTTCGCCCGATCCGCCAGCGCCGCATACACTGAGCGCGGCCTGATGTTCACGCGCATGATCGTGCGCAGAGCGATCGACGCGGGGGTCGTGAAGCGAAAGACGATCGTCTGGTCATTGGGCGTTTCGATACTGCTGATGCTGCGCCATGCGAGAAAGCCGAAGAGGTAGCCGATGTAGAATGTTGAGGCCACATCGGCAGATGTGAACGCGCTTCCGTCAGACCATCGCACGCCGGGTCGCAGGAACACCGTGAACGCTCGCCCGCCGGCTTCCACTTTCCACTGCGTCGCGAGAACGGGTATGTACTCGTTCTTCTGCCACAGGTAGAAGGCTAGGGGCATCTCCACAAGATCGTTGTATGGGTTAACAAACGGTATGAGATATCCGGGAATGAAACTGTTGTAGTGCCCCGCGGGCGGCGTCTGGTATGGCCAGGCGCCCTGGAACACCCCGCCCGCCGGCGCTCCCGACGCGTCGTACGGGAGGATCGATAAACCGACCAACACCATTGCGGCGATGATGGTTACGACTTTACGCATGGGCCGCACACCTCCAAAATGGACTTAACCCGGCACCAAGCAAAATTCCCCCGGCCTCGACCTCGCTCGGCCTCTGTGCGCCGCCGGCGCGCTTCGCGCGCAACCTGTGCGGTCGCCACCTGATTACTTCCAGTAATTCCGCCCTACTCAAGCGTTCTCCGTCTTCATGTACGGCGCATGCGCACCACAACGACGGCGAGGAACAGAAGAGCAGCGAGCAACATCCAAAAACTGATCGCCTGTTCCGCACTACCTCGCGGCTCAACGAGCGCCAGCACACCCGACGTGAGCGCGACGAACATGCCAATTCTCAATCCGGCACGGACGAGCTGCGGATGCATCAGGTCGTTGCTGCCAGGTCCGGTAATGCTCCTTCTCGCACCGCAACATGGCAGGCAACCTCCTGGGCCCGGACGTGAGTGAGCTCCGGCCGGATCACGTCACATAGCCCGGATTCCGCCCAGGGACACCGTGGATGAAACGCACAACCCGATGGAAGATGCAGCAAACTCGGAGGATCCTGGCTGCGGAGGCGCAGCCGAGGTTTGGTGCGGGTAATGTGGGGATCGGCTTCGGGCACCGCCGCGAGCAGCGCGCGCGTATAGGGGTGGTGAGGATCCTCGATTACCGTTCGCGTAGGACCGACGTCTACGACCCGTCCCAGATACATTACCGCAATCCGGCCATCCCATCCGAAGTGGCGCGCGAGCGCCAGGTCATGCGTAATAAAGAGAAACGCCACGCCCGTCTCCTGCCGCAGCTTCAAAAGCAGGTTGAGCAGGCTGATCCGCAGTGACACGTCGATCATGGACACGGCTTCGTCGGCGACAAGGAATTTCGGCTGTACCGACAACGCACGTGCGACGGCCACACGCTGGCGCTGCCCGCCGCTCAGCTGATGAGGATACTTATCCACGAATGCGGAAGCGGGAGTCAGTTCGACACGTTCCAGAAGCTCACCGATGCCTGCATTCCGCGACCGGCCGTCCGCGAGGCCATACAGTTGGAGCGGCGCGGCCAACGTATCGCCGACCGTCCTGACCGGATTCAAGCACGCGTAAGGGTCCTGATGGATGATCTGAACGGCCCGGCGATACCGTGCACGCGCGGCTCCGTCTAGGGTTCGGATGTCGCGTCCCTCGAAAAGGACGCGACCGCTGCTCGGCGTCACCAGGCCCGCGATCATCTTCCCGGTCGTGGTCTTCCCGCTGCCGCTCTCGCCCACGAGGCTCATCACCTGGCCCTCTCCAATCTCCAGGGACACGTCGTCGACCGCGCGGATCGCTTCCCCGCGGCTTCGAAAGATGCGGCTCACACGCTCGAGGATAATCATCGACGGACTTCATCCCAGAAAAAGCATGCGGACCGATGCCCGTTTGATACGTGCAGCAGATCAGGTTCAGCCTCTGTGCAGACGGGCCGAACGTACGGGCAACGAGGGTGGAACTTGCATCCCGCGGGAAGCCGCTGAAGGTTTGGAGGCGAGCCGGGTATCGAGTGCAAGGTGCGGTGATCGCCATGGACGGTGGGGACCGCCTGCAGCAGCCCGACGGTGTAAGGATGCCGAGGCTCATAGAAGAGCTCGTCGGTCGTGCCAATCTCCACGATCCTGCCCGCGTACATCGTCGCCACTCGATCAGCCAGTTCCGCCGCGAGCGAGAGATCGTGGGAGATGAACATCATCGAAAATCCAAATTCACGGCGCAGCGAGCGGAGCAAGTCGATGATCGTGCGCTGGGTAAGGATGTCGAGCGCTGTCGTCGGCTCGTCGAGCACGACGACACGCGGCCGGAGCAGTAACGCCAGCGCCAGCATCACCCGCTGCCGCATGCCACCGCTGAGCTCGTGGGGGAACGCGCTCAGTACGCGCTCCGGTTCGAGCTGCACGTGACTGAGCAGTTCCCGCGTCCTCGTGCGCACCCTTGCCGGGTCGGTCTCACCGTGTGCGCGCGCCGTGTCCAAAAACTGGTCCCAGATGCGCAGCACAGGGTTCAACGAGCTCAGCGCGCTCTGAAACACCATCGCCACTTCTTCGCCCCGGTACCGGCGCAGACGCTCCGCACCCAGGGAGAGGACATCTGCGGTACGGCCATCGTGATGGTAGAGAATCTGCCCTTGCGGGATGTGAGCCGCAGGCGGAAGCATGCGTAGCACGGCCAGCGCCAGGGTCGTCTTCCCGGACCCACTTTCGCCGATGAGCCCGAGCGTCTCATCACGATAGAGATCGAGGCTCACCTCCCGCAATGCCTGCGAGGTGCCCCCGCGACCGCGATAGGCAATGGAAAGATCTCGGATCGAGAGCAGACTGTCCATCATCCTTCTTGAAGTCGCGGGTTGAAGATCTCGTCAAAGATTCGCGCCATTGATACGAGCGAGAGCTTCAGCACCGCGATCGCCATGATCGGCGCCAGGATGGAGTACACGCTCGATTTGTGAAAGATCGCCCCGCGCGTCCAGCCGTACTGGATCATCACGCCCCAGTTCTGTCCGGACAGCGGCACGAGCCCTAGGAACACCAGGCCGACCTGCGCGTAAATCGCCTGCGTCATCGCCAGGACAAAACTGATCGCGACATAACTCCGCATGTTCGGCAGGATCTCGCGGGCGATGATGTGGCCGCGCCCGAGTCCAAGCGCCGTCGCCGCCTCGACAAAATCGCGCTCCTTGAGTGATAGAACCTGAGCGCGCACGGCGCGGGTCAGCGCGGGCCAGCTCAACACACCGAGGATGATCGCCAGTAACGTCTGGGAGCGAAATTGAAGGACACCCGCAAGGACCGCCAGGAGCGGGAAGTGCGGCACCGTGAGCACGACGTCGGTAAAGGTCATCACCGCATTGTCCACGGACCCGCCCGCAACCGCGGAGATGGACCCCAGCGTGAGCGCGATCACGGTGGAGATACCGGCGGCCAGGGTTGCCACCCACAACAGGTCTTTGCCTCCGTGCACGATTTGACTGAACACGTCTCGCCCCTGATTGTCCGTACCGAACGGATGGGCGAGAGAGGGCGGCTGATAGATCTGATCGAGCCGCGTGGTCGTATCCAGAGGGACCACAAGTGGACCGACGACCACCAGCACGACAATCGCCAGGAAACCGGCCAGTCCAAGCGCGCCACCCGGATTGCGCTTCAGCGTGGCCCAGTTCATACTGGTTCGGCGGTGAGGTCCACTCGAGGATCCAACCGCCCGTAGAGGAGATCCGCCAGCAGGTTCGCGAGCACGACCGACACCGTGATTACGAGGAACACACCCTGCATGACGGGATAGTCCCTGCGCACGATGCTCTCGTAGAGGACGAGACCGATCCCCTGGTAGTTGAAGATGTACTCGATCAATGCCGAGCCCCCGACCACAAACCCAATGGCGATCGTCAGTTGGGTGAACAGTGGGAGCAAAGCGTTCCGGCCCACATACGCGATGGCAATTCTGCGGTCCGGCAGACCGCGGGCCCGCGCGAACCCGACGTAGTCCTCGCCCAGCGTTCCGAGGGTGTTGCTCTTCATTGAAAGCATCCACGCCCCCGCAGTGGCCAGCACATAGGTCGTAATGGGGAGCGCCGCATGGGACAGCGCATCGAGCAGAAACGTGAGGGTCAGGCCCGGACGGACACCGGGTGAGAGCGAGCCTCGAATGGCGGCGACGTTGATCAGGTTCGTCTGTACGCCGAGCACCACCAGCAACAGAATGCCGATGAGATAGTTGGGCACTGCCGTCGTCACGGTCGCGATGATAGTCAGGACGTGATCGATCCAGCTCTCCCGCCGGTATGCCATCAGCATCCCCAGGCCGACTCCCAACGTAAAACTGATCATCAGAGCCAGTCCGACGCTGAAGAGCGTCCAAGGGAGGAACTTCTTGATCAAGGACGAGACCGGGGTGCCGGGCGAGAGGATGGATTGCCCGAGATTGCCGCGGGCCAGATTTCCCAGATACTGCGCGTACTGCACGCTAAGCGGCGCATCGACGTCCAGCGCAAAGAACCCGCGCGCCTGCTCGAGGGCCTGCTCATAAGTGTGGCCATACGTGGTCACCTGCTCCTGGACATAAAGGTCGATGGGGTTGCCCGGCATCAGCCGGATGAGGAAGAAGGTGAAGCTGACCACAAGGAAGATGGTGAGGACGGCGCGGGCGATGCGCTGCGCGAGATATTTGCGCATACTCTCCTACTTATACTACGCTGCCGACCACGTCTGCCGGAGTCTCGGATCGAGGATTTCTTGCAACGCGTCGCCGACGAGATTGAAACCAAGTACGGCGAGCACGATCGCCAATCCGGGGAATACCGCCGGCCAGGGGCTGAGCTCCAGGTAGTTGCGCCCTTCGCTCACCATCAACCCCAGCGACGGATAGGGCGGCTGCGTCCCCAAGCCGAGAAAGCTCAGCGCGGATTCGAAGAGGATCGCGGTGGCGAGGTTGATCGTTGCCTGGACGAAGATCGGCGTACTGACGTTGGGTAGAATATGCCGCCGGATGATCCGGAATGACCGCAGCCCGATTGCCTTCGCCGCTTCCACATATGCGTGCTCGCGCACGACCAGGGTGGGTCCGCGCGCAGTGCGGGCAAAGATCGGCACATAGACGATGCCGATCGCAAGCACCGTGGTAAACAGACCAGCTCCCAGTATGACCACGACCGTGATGGCCAGCAGCAGCACCGGGAAAGCGAAGAGAATGTCCATCGTCCGCATCACCGCGCTGTCAACCGCGCCCCCGGTATAGCCTGCGACGACCCCAAATACGCTCCCGATCACCAGCGCAAATGCAACCGACAGCACGGCAACCAACAGCGACGTGCGATACCCGTACAAGATCCGGCTGAACAGATCGCGTCCGAAGAAATCCGTGCCAAGCAGATAGGTTGTGCCCGGCGGGGCGAACCGGTCGATGGCGTGCATCTCAGTGGCCGGATATGTGGCGAGGAGGGGAGCGAGAACTGCCACCCCTGCAACGAGGAGAAGGACGATCATACCCACGACCGCCTTCGGAGAGCGAAGGGCGATACGAGTCAGGCTGCGCGGCCGGATCACCGCCAGCTCGGGCGCTCGCTTTGGGTCAGGCGTATCGGATTCTTGGATCGAGGAAGACATAAATGAGATCAACAAGCAGGTTCACCAGCACGAAGAGCGCGGTCACGATCAACACCACGGCCTGCAGCACCGGGTAGTCACGCTGGACGATAGCCTGCAACCCCATCCGGCCTACCCCGGGGATCGCGAAGACCTGCTCAACCACGATGGATCCGCCGAGAAGATAGCCGGCGACGATGCCGATGAGAGTGACCACCGGGATCAACGCGTTCTTGAGCATGTGCCGGCGCACGACGAGACTCTCGCTCAGCCCTTTTGCGCGCGCCACCTTGACGTATTCCTCGCGGCGCACCGACACCAGCGACGCGCGCACCATACGGGCGATCGCCGCGGCGTTCGGGACGGCGAGCGTCAACGCCGGTAAGAAGAATCCGCGGAGGTTCGCGAGCGGCGCGTCGAGCAGCGCCGGGAACGTCAGCACGGGAAACCAGCGCAGATGCACGCTGAATAAGAGGATGAACATTGCGCCGACCCAGAAGGCCGGCAGAGAAAGCCCGAGGAGTGTCAGCGTCTGCATCGTCCCATCCGCGAGCCGCGACGACGTCGTTCCTGCCAGCGTCCCCACGGGGACGGCGATGAGGATGGCCAGCACCACGGCGTAGATTGCGAGCTCGAGCGTGAACGGCAGCGCCTCCAGTATCAGCGCCCCGATCGGGCGCCCCGTGCGCACGGACGTGCCGAGATTCCCGGAGAGCACGCGTCCCAACCACCTGCCGTACTGAACGTACACGGGCCGGTCCAGCCCCAGGTCACGCCGCACGGCCGCGAGCTGGGCCGGGTCGGTGTTCTCAAATCCCAGAATGACCTGCGCCGGATCTCCCGGGATCAGATGCATGAGCGAAAACACGACGACGGAGATGACGAATAGAACCGGGATTAGGAGCAGAAGTCGCTGGGCGACGTAACGCTGCATTCTCTCCTGTCATTGCGAGCGAAGCGAAGCAATTCCTCTAGTCATTGCGAGCGAAGCGAAGCAATCTCAAACGTAACGATGAGTTCGCCTCGTCGCGGTGCTCCTCGCGACCGCTCAGCTCCTCGCAATGACTGCAGGACGGGTTATCGCGCCAGCCAGGTCTCCGCCAGTGGCCACATCGATCGAGTCGACGAGAGAGTGAATCCATTCACATTCGCCCGGGCCACCGCAAACAGATCCGCGTAAGCAAGGAACAAAAACGGCACCTTCTCCGCAATCTGCCGCTGGAGTTGTCCATAGATCTGTTGACGGCGCGCGATGTCGGGAGTGCCGCGCCCTTGGTCGAGCAGCTGGTCCACCGACGAATCCTTGAACTTGAACACATTCGTGCTGCCGGTCGAGTGGATATGCCGGTAGAGGTGCACGTCCGGATCAATCTCCCCGCTGTTCAGCGAGACGAAAGTGTCAAACTGGCTGCCGCGCCACCGTGATAAGAATGTGGCAAAGTCCACCTGCTCGATTTCAACGTTGAAGCCGGCAGGAGCCAGCTGCTCTTTGAGTACCTGTGCGATTTGCACGACCTCGGGCACAGTCGGAATCGGAAGCATCTTGATGGCCACGCCGTTGGGGTGTCCGGCCTGCGCGAGCAGCTGCCGGGCCCGAATGGCGTCCCGGCGATAGTTGGGCAGCCCAGATGCGGCAACGGGCCGCCACTCAGCGGCCGTCGGCGGAAGGGGTCCCGCCGCAGTCGCCCGCCCTGAGTACACGACCTGAATCAATTGAGCGCGGTCGATTGCCAGCGCGAGGGCCTGCTTCACGCGTGCGTCATTGAACGGAGGCCGCTCATGCTGGATCCCCAGAAGGCTATACGCCAGGTCAGCCACGGACATGACTTTGAGGCCCGGCACGGCGTCGAGTGTTCGCGCGGCATTAATGTCGACGCCGAAGCCGATGATCAGATCAACTTCGCCGGCCCGCACGGCCGCGCGAAGCGTCGCCGGGTCGGGGATGACGCGGTAGATCACCGCGTCGGCATGCGGAAGGCGATTGCCCTGTGCATCCCTGCGCCAATAGCGTTCGTATCTCGTCAGCCGCACCGAGCCCGGACCGAACTCCGCCAGCCGGTACGGTCCACTGCCGAGCGTGCGTACCCTTGCGTCGCCAACCTTATCCTCGAAGTTCACCGGTACGATGCCCCGGCTGGGCCGAGTCAGCAGCGACAGGAACGGGGCGAACGGCCGCTTCAATGCAATCCGCACCGAGAAGGGGTTGATCACGGTAATTTCACGAACCGGTTCGAGGAAGCTAGCCTGCGGCGAACGCGTGGCCGGATCAAGGATACGGTCGATGGTGTATTTCACATCGCTCGCGTCGACGGTCGTGCCGTCGTGAAACGTGGCGTCGCGCCGGAGCGTAAACGTGTACTCCAACCCATCAGCCGAGACAGACCAGGACGTCGCCAGGTTCGGCTCTACTTCCAAGGTCTTCGCGTTCAACCGCAGCAGGCTCTCGTAGACGAGGTCCATCACTTGAAACGATGAGAACGCTGTGGCGACATGCGGGTCGAGGTTGATGATCTCCTGCGTGATGCCGACACGTATCGTCCCGCCCCGCTGCGGTGGCGGAACTTGAGCCTGGACGGCGCTCAAACTCAAGATCAGCAACACAGCGCAGCAGAGCGCAAGCACACGAATGCGTCTCACACGAACACCTCCGGGGAAATCTCGGACTTGGGCTACCAACTCTCTTCTTTCCTTTTTCCTTTGACCCTTTTCCCTTTGCCGTTCGAATAAACCAGGCGGCCGTCCACAAACACCTTCTGCACACGTAGAGTGCGATCAAACATCACCAGGTCCGCGCGCGCACTTGGCGCGATCCGGCCGAGGTCACGGCGGCGCAGCACAGTGGCGGGGACTTCGGACGCCATCAATACCGCCTCGCGCAGCGGGACCCCCAGCGAAACCATATTACGAATGGCCTGATCGAGCGTGAGGAGGCTGCCCGCCAGTGTACCCCCCGCCAGTCGAGGAGCATCGCCGATGGCGAGGGCTCTCCCGCCGAAGTGTGAGGTTCGGCTGTGCGTGCCCGCTGCGGCAATGGCATCGGTGACAAGCGCCACGCGCCGGAAGCTCTTCAGGGCCAGCGTCATTCGAATCACGGAGGGATGGAGGTGCACGAGATCCGCGATGAGACCGGTCACGATGTGGTCATCGGCGAGCGCCGCGCCCGCGATTCCAGGCTCGCGATGATGCATGGGCCGCATCGCATTGAACAAGTGTGTGACCATCGAGACGCCTGTTGCAAACGAGGATTGTGCCTGGTCATAGGTGGCGGCGGTATGTCCCGCAGAGATGGCGACGCTACGCTTCACCGCCGCCTTGATGAGCGGCGTCGCCCCGGGAAGCTCAGGCGCGAGGGTCACGAGCCGAACCAAACCCGGAGCCATGTCTAGCACCGATGTAAATTCCTGCCTGTTCGGCGGCCGCAGGTAGTCTAGGTCGTGCGCTCCGGCGTATTTGTCATTGAGATACGGACCTTCCAGGTGAACCCCCAGAACGCGTGGCGCCTGGGCCGCATCTCTAAACTTGCGCCAGTGCACGAGCGCAGCGCGCAGTTGCACGAGCGGCGACGAGATCAGGGTCGGCAGGTATGCCGTGACGCCGGTGCTGAGCAGAAGACGGTGCGCGCGTTCCAGATCAGCGTTGTTCTCGCAGGTGGCAAAATCCACTCCGGCCATCCCGTTGATTTGCAGGTCGATGAGACCGGGGGCCAGGACGGCGCCCTTGACGTGTGCGCGCTTTGCACGACCTTCGCGCACGCGCGCGATTCGCCCGCCGCGGATCTCGACCACCCCCGGAGTGAAGTCACGGGTGGGCGTGATGACGCGGTCGGCGGCAATGACGAGGGAACGCGGGAACGAGCCATTCGACTCGGCGCGGCCGGAGGCCATGAGCGAGCCCGCTGGTGGGCGAGTCGAATGGGAACGAGTGGATTTACGCGGCATGGCCGCGGGGATAGAGACCGGGAATCGTCACAGGCAATCTGCCAGAGGGTTGAATCGCGCCGGTGAGGGCTTTGGCGGCAGCGGTCAGACTCGGGACGTCAGGCCCGTATGCCGCGATGTAAGACTGCACCTGCGGAAACGTCGCCAACTCGTACGGCGCGCCGAAGCCAACAACGAGCAATCGCTCGCCAAATCTGGCGTGAAGCTTGGGAACGATAGACTTGGCCGTTTCCGATCGCCACGAATGGCTGGCCACGATCACGTTTCTCCACCGGGAACCTTCCGGATCGTCAGCAAGCTCGGCCGTGACCCCGGAGTCGCGAAGGAGCTTCACAAACGATTTCGACTGTTCGAGCCAGACGGCTTGCCCAGTATGCACGACTGCGGTTTTGCCTTCACGCAGAGGGATGGCGCGCGCGGCGGCACGCACCATCGTCACCGCGTTGTCGGCGATCTGCTGCGCAAGACGGCCGTGTTCGCTCCTGTCTACGTTCCCGTTTTGCGTTGAAGAAGTGACAAAACGTTCTCGTGCTCTGGCGATTCGTAGGGCGCTCTCATGCAGTTGTCGACCGTCGAGCTGTCCTGCCGCCACCGCCTCCAGGACGGCTCGGATTGATTGCCACTGCTCCTCCTCTGTCCCGCAGGCCAGGATGAGGTCAACCCCCGCGGCGAGCGTCGAAACGGCCGCCTGTCCACGGGGCCATCGGTCTGCGATCGCCTTCATGCTCATGGAGTCGGTGAACAACACACCTTTGAAGCCCAGTTCCATGCGCAGCAATTGCTGGAGAATGACTGGCGAAAGCGTGGCGGGAAGCTGAGCGTCAAACACAGGAAAGACGATATGGGCGGCCATGCAACCTTCTGCCCCGGCCGCGAACGCGCGGGCAAATGGGAGCAGTTCCTCTCGATCGAGTTGCCGGCGATCCTTATCCACAACCGGCAGGTCGAGATGCGAATCCACCTGCGTGGCGCCGTGTCCCGGAAAGTGCTTGACTGTGGTGAGCATGCCTGCGGCCTGCGCCGCTTGCATGTATGCGATCCCGAGCCTACTGACCTGCTCGGGATCCTCTCCGAACGCACGGACCCCGATAATAGGATTACGGCTGTCGGTGTTGACGTCGAGCACGGGGGTATGGTTGACGTTGAAACCGAGCGCCTTCAGTTCCAGAGCGGAGATCCTGCCGGCGGTTTCGGCAAACTCCTCCCGACCCGTCGCTCCAATCGCGAGCGGCCCTGGAAGAACGGTGACCCCATCGGTAATGCGGTTCACGATGCCGCCTTCCTGGTCGATAGTGACAAACAGCGGGGGGAGGCCGGCAGTCCTAGCCACGGCCTGGAGATCGTGGATCAGCGTGCGGACCTGGTCGGGAGTCCGGACGTTTTTCGCGAAGAGAATTACGCCGCCGATGCGGCCTTCACGGATGAGACGCTCGACTCGGGGAGTAACTTCCGGGCCATCGAAATCAATGATGAAATGCCGGCCGGCGAGATCGTGATCAACCATAAATCGCCATTCACCATTCACAGTTCCCTCCTCGCGGTCCTGCGAGTCGGTCTGTAACCACGATGCGTGGCGAGTTCATGCGGAAAGAGATCTACGAGCAGCCGCAGGTCATCGCACGGCTGCTTGACACGGAGGGACCGCAGATCCGCGAGCTGGCACGCCGCTGGCGCACACGCCCTCCCCGGCTGGTGGTGCTGGCCGCCCGCGGGAGCTCCGACAACGCTGCGCTCTACGGCCGGTATCTGATTGAGATCTTGCTCGGGATCCCCGTCTCGCTCGCTGCGCCCTCCGTTCGTACCCTTTACAAAGCCAAGCTTCGCCTCAGGGACACTGCGACGATCTGCCTGTCGCAATCGGGGCGATCTCCGGACATCGTCGAGTACATGCGGGGAGCGGCGGAAATGGGAGCGCGGACGCTCGCCGTCACGAACGATCCGGCCTCTCCCCTCGCCCGTGCGGCGGATGATGTTCTGCTGCTGCACTCGGGTCGAGAGCGCAGCATTGCCGCGACCAAGACCTACACCGCACAGCTGACCGTATTGAGCATGCTCGTGGCGGCGGCGGCCGGTTATAAGCGACTCCTTGATGCTCATCGGGCGCTGCCGGAACTCATCGCCAGCGCGCTCTCTGGCGACGGTGGAATCAAAGAGGTGGCTGCAGGATACCGCCGCATGAACGAATGCATCACGGTCTCCCGCGGGTACAACTTTGCCACCGCCCTCGAGGCCGCGTTGAAGTTGCGGGAGACGAGCGCCATCGGGGCCGAGGCGCTCTCGTCCGCCGACCTGCTGCACGGACCTATCGCGTCGATTGGCAGAGGACTTCCGGTACTCGCGATCGTGCCCCCTGGAAAGGCGCTGCGGCATCTTACCGACATCGTGCGCCGGCTGCGCCGCCGAGGAGCCAGAGTAATCGTCATCTCATCCGACCGTTCTGCGCTAAGGCTGGCCGGGACTCCGCTGCAGGTTCCCGCGGCATCCGACGAGGCGTTGAGCCCCCACCTGCTCGCCGTAACTGTGCATCTGCTGGCATATCACCTGGCGTTATTCCGGCGGTTTGACCCAGACCGGCCGCGAGGGTTGAAGAAGGTCACCCGGGTCCTGTGAGACGAAGGCAACCACAGTAGAAAACTTTCGGAGGTGCGCCCCATGAAGGTCAGACTTGCGTTGATCGCGATGACCGCACTTGTTCTCGCGATCTCTGCGCCAATCAGTAGAGGGGCGCCCAGTTCAAATACCGTCACCGTCGGACTTGCGCAGGAGCCGGACGCCCTGATGTTCTCCGCAATGCAGGCGTCGGGCGAGATTCAGGACGTCCTCTATTCTTACATGGTCCGGTACAACGAGAAGGGTCAGCTCTTCCCCCAACTAGTGGAAAAGATCCCAACGGTCAGGGACGGTGACTGGCAGATCCTTCCCAACAAGAAGATGCGCGTGACGTACAGGTTCAAGCGCGGGTACACGTGGCACGATGGACGACCTGTCACTGCCCTTGACGCCTCTTGGACATACTTAATGGAGCGCAACCCACGCAGTCCGACCCTGAGCCGGTTTACGCTCCTCAAGATCGACAACATGCTTGTCCAGAACCCCCGCGATCCGTACACACTCGTAGTCCAGTGGAACGAGGCATATCCGTTTGCCAACTTGGGGCACAGAGTCTTCCCGAAGCATGTGGTCGAGGCGGCGTACCTGCGAGACCCGTCCACACTCAAGGGTCATCGACAAGCGCGCGCCCCGATTGGCAGTGGGTCTTACAAGTTCGTGGAGTGGGTCCCCGGAAGTCATATCACCCTCGAGGCCTATGAGGGATTCAAAGAAGGGCGCGCTCGGATTCAGCGGGTCGTCTTCCGCTTCATTCTGGACAGCATCGTCCTCCAGGCGAATGTCGTCGCCGGAGATGTGGACGTGACAGGGGTGACCAACAACTTCTCGCTTGACCAGATGCTCGACATTGAACGCCGAAACGCGCAAGTCGCCGCACAGTACACGCAGGGCCTCATCTGGGAGCGTATCAACCTGAATCTCGACGATGAGTTCCTGCGGGATAAGCGCGTCCGGCAGGCAATTGTCCACGGGATCAACCGCGAAGAGATGACCAGCAGGCTATTCTCCGGCAAGCAGCCGGTAGCCCACACCTGGATGCCGCCGGCGCATCCTGCGCACAATACCAACGTCCGGAAGTACGGCTACGATCCCGCCCGCGCCCGTCAGCTGCTGACCGAGGCTGGATTCACTCCCGGCCCGGACGGCATCATGCGCGCGCCGAACGGGAAGCGCCTGGAGTTCACCATCATCTCGACTACCGGAAACGCCATCCGCGAGCAGGTCGAGTTGATCATGAAGGATACCCTCAAGGACGTCGGCATCGACCTCAAGATAAACAACGTGCCAGCCTCAGTGCTCATCGGGAGGGTCATCCGGTTCCGCGAGTATCAGATGACAATGTATTCCAATTTCTGGGGGCCAACGGACCTCGGCACGGCGCAGTTCCATTCCAGCCAGATCCCGAGCGAAGCGAACAACCGCGAGGGCGGCAACCATATGGGTTGGCGAAATGCGGAGAACGATCGCATTCTCGACCAGCTCTCTCAGGAACTGGACGCGTCCAAGCGGGCAGGTCTGCTGCGCCGGCAGCAGGAGCTCGTCGCTGAGGACCTGCCCGTCATCTCACTATATTTCCGGCTCTATCTCACCACTTCAAAGAAAGCCTTGAGGAACATCAAACCCGGAGGCTTCTCAGGGATTACGTGGAACGCGCCGGAGTGGGGGTGGGCGCAGTAACCTCTAGGCCACTCTTCTGCCGGTCGTGAGGTTGTAGATGAGCACGATAAGCGCAATCACAAGCAAGAGGTGGCTAGTTACCGGCCATCAACGCCTGCGCTTCCTTGCACTTCCGATCGACAGAAGTCATCACCCATAACGCTCGATAGTTCTCTTTGACCGACAGGTACTGCAGAGCCTGAGCGGCACCAGCCAGACAAGCCTTCAATGTTGACATGTCTCGCCGCTGTTGCTCGGCACTATCTACCGCAGCGCGTGTCTCCGAGGCAGCGTCCGCCAGCAGCGCTTGAGTGGTCCTGAGCGTCCGTTTCGCCATGGTAAGTTCAGCCCTGGCACCGGCCAGCTGCCCTCGTAGCCCTTGCAGTTGCTGGGTGAGTCCTGCTACCCGTGCGGTTTGCTCCGCAGCCTGCGTCTCGGCAGTGACGACGCGCCGATCCAGGGCGGAGTAGCGACGAATGCTCGATCCTCCCACCGCGGTGGCCCCGACGAAAATGACGACGACGATACCCCACGTGATGACGACTGGCTGTCGCATTGCCTATCACACCTATGGACCCCGCAGCACTCTCGCAACGCATCATTTTCCCTTAGTGCGTAACCGGCAAACGGGTAGGTTACAATATCGCTTGGAGGTAGCGCGCACCAGCATCGCCAGCGAAGCTGGCCGCCGGCGCACAGAGGCCGAGCAGCAGCGAGGCCGGGGGAATATTGCTTGGTGCCGGGTTAAGTCATGGGCAATCTCACCGCGGATGTGAAGTCGCATGCTCGCGAACTAGGGTTCGACCTGGTAGGGATCGCGAGCGCAGAACCTCTCCCGGAAGACGGGGGCCGGCTTGACGCATGGCTGGCCGCGGGAATGCACGGCACGATGGACTACATGGAGCGTCATGCTGGGACGGCCGCCCGGCCGGCTGATCTCGCCCGCGGCGCCAGGTCAATCGTGGTCGTCGGCCTTGCCTATCGCTGGGACGAACCGGAGCCGGAAGGCACGCTTCGAGGCCGCGTATCGTCCTACGCGTGGGGTACAGATTACCACAAAGTCATCGAGGACAAACTCGAGCGTCTCGCCGCGTTTCTCCGCTCAAGCGGCGCGGGCATCGCCCGTTATTACGTCGACACCGGCCCGTTGCTGGACCGCGCCATCGCCCACCGGGCGGGCCTGGGGTGGTTTGGCAAGAACACGCTGCTCATCACGAAGACCGGCCATGGCTCGTATGTGTTCCTCGGCGAAGTGCTGACCGACCTTGCGCTCGAGCCGGACGCCCCGGCTTCTGGCTCATGCGGCCGCTGCCGGATCTGCCTAGATCAATGTCCCACGGGCGCGATTGTCGCCCCGTTTGTCGTCGATGCGCGCCGGTGTATCTCGTACCTGACGATCGAACTGCGGGGTTGGATCCCGCTAGACCTGCGGCCACTGATGCAGACGTGGGTCTTCGGCTGTGACATCTGCCAGGATGTATGCCCCCACAACGTGCTGGTCAAGAAGGGGATCCACGAGGAATTCGCGCCGCGACGCGATGTGGCGTATCCAGAGTTGATCGAGTTGCTTCACATCGATGAAGCCACGTACCACCAGCGATTCCGGCACAGTGCGATCAAACGCGCGAAGCGGCAGGGGTTGCGCAGAAACGCGGCCGTGGCGCTCGGCAACCTCAAAGACGCCCGCGCCGTACCCGCGCTTGTGAGGGCCCTCGCCGACGGCGATCCGATCGTCCGAGGTCACGCTGCCTGGGCGCTCGGCCAAATTGGGGGCAGAAATGCACAAGCCGCGTTGTGCACGCGGCTTGCGGGTGAAAACGATAACGAGGTGAGAGACGAGATCCGCCAGGCGCTGGCCGTCCTAGATGGCGGAGCTGCCAGCGGCGACAGGCTCTAAAGCGATCATGGCAAGGAACGGCTCGATCTTCCGGTTCAACCCGTGCAGCACCGCCTTCGCGACTGCCTCGTAGCGGCCTTCGAGCGTCGGTGCCGTTCCCGACAGGAACTGCTCGGACCATTCATTTCCCAGCGCCAGCGTCACGACAATAATCGGAAAGCGTCCGGCCGTAACTTCTGCTACGGAATCCAGCGTCAGGGAAAACTGCTTCGCCATGAATGCCCGAACCGCTTCCAGGGTCGCTTCAGCGATCACCTGCTGCCAAGCGGTGGGATGCGTCGGCGTGGTCGCAATCCCGGTGCGTGAATCTCCTGAGAGACTCAGCTCCACTCTCGCCTGCGTGACAAGCCCGTTGATGTCGCACTCAACTTTTTCGACTTTCAACCGTGAGGACATTGTCGCACTCCTCAATGAGTACTTGTGTCAATTAGGGATTTAGCAAGAACCGTGCCGCCATGGCTTCGTATTTGATAGTTCGATGTAAGTTTGCGGGAAGTTTAGGTTGACGCGCGAAAGCTCCGAGCATATCGTGGAATCGAATGGCCATCATCGATAGCCATCTTCACCTGATCACGGCCAAAATGGTGCGGCGCCTGCGCGAGCGCCATCCCACCAGCCGCAAACGCGCGGTCGAGTCGATGCAGATCCGCGGGAAGACCTATGAGGAGCGACTCAAGGAACTCGAGGCGCTGACGCTCGAGGATCATGCGCGTTCGTGGATCGAGGCATTCGATGCCGCCGGTGTCGAGGCAGGCGGGTTCATCGCCATCGGTGAGGGCAACGAAGAGCTCGGTCAGTTCGTCGCGTTGAACCCCGGCCGGTTCGCCGGATGGGGGTCGCTATCCGACCCGCGGCATCCCGACGCCTGGCGAACGGTCGCGCAGTTTAAGTCCATGGGCCTGAGCGGGTTGAAGCTCTACCCGCCGATCCAGCGGTTCATGGCAAACGACCGCACGTTCTATCCTATTTATGAGACGGCAGCGGAGCAGGGACTGCCGATCCTCTTCCACTTCGGGATCACGGTGGGAGCGTTCTACGATCTTTCGTTCGCGAGTCCCCTGCCGCTGTCGGCGCCGGTGAAGGATTTCCCCGAGGTGACCTTCCTCATCGCTCACTTCGGCGCAGGGTTCTTCCGTGAGACACTGTTCCTGGCATATCACACGGAGAATGTCTGCGTCGACACATCGGGGACCAACAACTGGAGGGACTACTATCCCGGGAATCCGTCCCTCGAGCAGATCTTCCGCGATGCGCTCCGGGCCTATGGGTCGCGGCGAATTCTCTTCGGCACAGACTCTACGGTATGGGGTGGCTACCGAAATCACATTCTCAAAGAGCAGGTCGAGATCCTCAATAGGATCGAGCTGACGCCCGAAGACCGCGCACTCATCCTCGAAGGGAACGCGCGGCGAATCCTGCGGATCGAGCAGGTACAACCGTCCCGCTAAACCGAACTCCTCCTCCTGTCCCTCTAACATTAGTGACAAGAAGTCATTGCGAGCGTAGCGAAGCAATCTGCGATTGCTTCGGGCTTTTAGCCCTCGCAATGACGGGGACCGGGAACATGCGCTCTGGCCTGTTGATATTGATCACGATCATCCTCCTACCGGTCGCGGTACGCGCCGCCGACGTAACCGAAGTTCCCGCAGGCGTCAGCACCACGGCGGTCAAGGCATTTCGGGCCGGCCTGGAATTCCACAAGGCCAAACAGTGGGCTTCGGCGGTCAAGGAGTACGAGCGCGCGCTGGCGTTGGGCGGCCGGTTCCCGGAAGCGTTCAACAATCTCGCGTACTGCTACCGGAAACTCGGACAGGTTGACAAAGCGATCGAGCTCTATAAGACCGCAATCCAGCTGCGCCCGATCTTCCCCCAGGCGCACGACTATCTGGCGCGGGCGTACCTGGCAAAGGGTGACCGGCAGGCGGCGCTCCGCGAGTACGAGATCGTACGGCGGCTCGACAGCAAGCTGGCGCATTGCCTATGGGCAGCGATCCAGAAGAACGACCCCGACTACAACGACATGCCCTGGAGCAACTAATTGCGTTGAAGGTTGAAGGTTGTAGGTTGAATGTCAATACCGGCCAGTAAGAATCGTCGGTGGTTACCTTCAACCTTCAACATTCAACCTTCAACATTTTTCCTTCGGCTGGGACCGGGAATCGTTTTTCTGCTCCACGGCTTCCTGAAGCTCTTCGGCGGTCACCACGACCGTACCGTCGCGCTGTTCCTCACCGTCAACATTCCACTCGCAGAACCGGCGGCATGGCTCATCGGCGCCCTCGAGTTCGTGGGCGGGCTGGCGCTCATCTCCGGCGTTTTCCTGCGACCTTTTGCGGCACTGCTCGCCGTTGAGATGGGCGCGGCCATCGTCATAGTACGACTACCTCAGGGATTTCTTGGCGGTTGGGAGTTTGAGCTGGTTCTATTATTGGTATGTTCGGGTTTGGCCTTTCTGCCGAAGCACCGCTGATCGATGAAGATCGCGATCCTCGCGCCGATTGCTTGGCACATCCCGCCGCGGAAATACGGGCCCTGGGAGCATGTCGCGGGATCCCTCGCAGACGGTCTTGCGATGCGAGGCATCGACGTTACCCTCTTCGCCACCATGCAGGCCAAGACGAAAGCGCGCCTGGAAGCAATCATCCCCGAGCCGTACCTGGAGTCACGCACGCGCACGTGGAGCATCCGGGTGGCCGAAGACCTGCATTTCTCGCATTGCTTTGAGCGTGCCGGGGGGTTTGAGTTGATCCATAGCCACGTGAATTGCTATCCGCTGGCGTTTGCGCCACTCGTGCGGACGCCGATCCTGACGACGCTTCACGGATCTGCGCTTTTGGAGCCGCAAACCCATCCATTATATCTCAGATTCAAACACCTGCCCTACGTATCGATCAGCAACGCGGAGCGCTTGGGGCTGCCGGAACTGAACTACGTCGCTACCGTATACAACGGCATTGATCTCTCCCAATTCACGTTCCGCGAACGCGCCGGAACCTATCTCACGTTCCTGGGACGGGCCGGCCCCGCGAAGGGGATGCATCTGGCAATCGAAATCGCGCGACGAGCCGGGCTGCCGCTGCGGATCGCCGCGCATATCCCGGATGATTATCGCGAATACTTTCAGAATCGCATCACGCCGATGCTCAGCGGGCAGATCGAGTTCGTCGGCGAGGTTGGGCCTCCCCAACGTGATGAACTACTGGGAGGGGCTTTGGCGCTGCTGCATCCAACGACCGTGCCCGAACCATTCGGGCTAACGCTGGTGGAAGCCCAGGCCACTGGGACTCCGGTGATTGGATTCAACAAAGGGTCCGTGCCGGAACTCGTCAGGCATGGAGAGACCGGCTTTGTAGTTGAAGACGTCGACCAAGCCGTGGCAGCGATCCCGCGGCTCGAGGAGATCAACCGGGCGCGCTGCCGCCGATGGATTGAGACGAGCTTTACGATTGAGAAGATGGTAGACGGCTATATCGAAGTCTATCGGCGGATCATCGAAGGGCTACAATGAACGCGGTGGGTCTCGCTCGAACTTAGCCTCTCCTCCAGCGGCTTCTCGTCTCGGGCAGCACTCACCCCCAACTTCACGCTCCATCTGTCCACTCAAGTTCATCCACACGCGACCAATGGTAATCGAATGACCCATTTGGGTCATGGATGCTAAGCCTTCTTTCTGCTGGAATTGGAGCGCGATTGTAACCGGGTGACAGTCACCAGGGTTGGAGGCTTGCGAAGCTATGCGCGAGTGGGGAGAGATTTGATGTCCCGTCCACTACGTCTGGCGTTCTCCGGTGCGACGTACCACATCACGGCCCGCGGCAATAACGGAGCAGCTATCTTTGCCGATGACGCAGACAGGTACGCCTACCTGATCCTGCTGGCGAGAGCGTTACGGACAATGGCTGTGCGGCTATTTGGATACGCACTCATGTCCAACCACGTGCATCTGGCGCTGCAGACTACTCAGCCGAACATCCCAGCAACGATTCGATGGCTGCACACGTGCTACGCCAAGCAGTTCAACCGCCGGCACGGACGAATGAATCACTTGTTCGGCGACAGGTTCCACAGCAAAGTCATCTACGACGACCTCTACTTGTTGGAGGTGACGTCATATTTGCACCTCAATCCGGTACAGGCAGGGCTGGTGGCGCACCCGGCCGACTACCCCTGGACGAGCTACCGGTGGTATGTGACGCCGGGCCCGTCAATCGTCGACGTTCGCCCCGTCCTTGAGATTTTCAGCCAAGATCCGAGGCGGAGCCGAAGTGCGTACGCGAGGTTCATTCGAGACGGACTGATTCGGCTCACGGTTACCGGGTGAATCGTTCCAGCATCCTGGGATTGAGGGCGCTGTCTCGACAGATTTCCGCATACACGGAAGCGCTAGAGCGGAGGGTGCGGGTCTGCGTCGCGGGGTCGAGCGCGATCAGCCCGAACTTGAGGCTCCAGCCTCTTGCCCACTCGAAGTTGTCGACCAGCGACCAGTGGTAATACCCTCGGACCGGAATGCCTTCTTGCATTGCGCGCCAAACCTGTGACAGGTGATCGACGATAAAGGCCGGTCGCCGGTCGTCGTCATCGTCAGGCAGGCCGTTTTCTGTAATAAAGATCGGCTTACCATATTGTGCAGCCAGCCGCAGGACACGATACAGCCCTTCCGGGTAGATCTCTCCGTACCCGCCGTCGCTCACCGGTGCTCCAGGGGCCGGATAGTTTCGTCCAAAGAACTGCTTGGGGTTCCGGAGGTCAAATGAGACCATGTCCCGTGTGTAGTAGTTCACGCCCACGAAATCCAGGGTGCGCGCCGCCTCGGGCAGGTTCACCACCCAGGGTAGTGTGCGGACGCGCCCCGTGGCCGCGCCATCGATAAACGTCATATTCACAAACCGGTGTTGCTGCGCCGCGACCAGCCGATCGAGCGGCGATGCGGCCTGTGCCGGATCGAACAGCCGGAAATAATTCGCAAACCCCACCTGCGCATCGGGCTGAACCTGATGAATGATCCGATACGCAGCCGCGTGGCCCCGGAGCATCTGCGTGAGCGCTTTCATCCCCCGGCGGGCCGAGCGCACGCCCGGCGGCCACACACCACTCACGTATGCGCTAAACGCCCAGCCGACCGGCTCATTCACGGTACACCATAGGTCGGCAAAGTCGATCAGCGCCGGGACAACCCGCTCCACAAACCGGGCAAAGAGTCCGGCAGCATCGTCACGCTCCCAACCGCCCCGCTCGGCAAACCACAGCGGGTTAGTGAAATGGTGCAAGGTCACCATCGGCTCGATCCCGCGCTCGCGGAGGCCGCGGAGCATCTCACGGTAGCGGTCAATCGCATCCCCATCCCACCGGCCGGTTTCGGGCTGGATGCGGCTCCACTCGACGGATAGACGGTGTGCATTTTGATGCAGGTCTCGAGCCGCATCGAAGTCACGTTCTGCATGAACCCACCAGTCGCAGGCCAGCCCTGAGCGGTCCCCGGCAACGATGCGCCCGGGTTGCTGTTCCCACGCCCACCAATCGTTGTGGGTGTTATTGCCTTCAACCTGATGCGCGCTGGTCGCGGTGCCCCAGCGGAAGGCTCGAGGGAACCGTATCTCAGACATTCGATGCGTCTGCATGAGGCCAAATGCTATCATAACGGCATATTCCCGTGATGATTGACTATCACTGATCCGGGGGAGGCAGTCGTGGCTGAGATTACAGGCCTGCGTGGCGAAAAGGTCAGACTCGTGCCGCCTGACAAAGGTCAGCACCTGGAGAACGCGATCCGATGGATGAACGATCCCGAAGTCGTGCAGTATCTCCTGCTGACCACCGGCGTGACCCGCGGCCTGGAGGAAGAGTGGTTTGAGCGGATTCAAAAACGAGACAGCGAGTTCGTGTGGGCGATCGTCGATGAGCACCGGCGCCATATCGGCTTCACCGGCATCCACCGGATCAACTGGCGCCTCCGCTCCGGCGGCACCGGCACGGTCATCGGCGAGAAGGACGTGTGGCGCAAAGGATATGGAAGCGACGCGATGCGCGTTCGCACGAAATTCGCCTTCGAAACCCTGGGCCTGCACCGTCTGGAATCCGAAGCCCGCAGCGACAACGTCGGCAGCCAGCGGGCCCTCGAGAAGGCCGGATACAAGCGGGAAGGCATCGCACGGAAGAAATTCCTTTGGGAGGGCCGCTGGCACGATACCGTGCTCTATGGAATCCTGGATGAAGACTACTTTGGTGAGAGTCGGTCGTAGGTATGTCCAGCCACTTCAGTTGCATCGGATTCACAGTAGACGACATGGACGCCTACCGGGCTCTGGCCAAACAGGCGGCGGCAGAGGGCGAGCGGATGCCTGTGCCTGGAGGAGGAACGCTGGTCCGCTGGACGCCGGGTCCTGCACTGCTGCCGGGAAAAGGGCAGGGGCCGGAGATCTGGGCGCATGTAAACCCGAACGGCGAGGTCGTCGAGGCGACTCCGTACTTTTCGACCGGATTCAGCCACCGGATCGCGGTCACCGCAATCGGTGATGATCCTGACGAGTCGGCGGATGGCTGGATCGACGCGTGGCTCGACCCTTCAGAAGAGGACGAACCCTACTCGGGCGTGTTTCCACTCCGTGTCGGCCTGGTCGACTACGCGATCTCGCGAAGCCGGGTGACGACCTTTCCGTCGGTCCATGAAATCGAGCTCAGTGCGCTCGCGCACGAGGCTGATCTCTTCACAGACCCTGACGCCTATCGCTCCGCTCCGGGTGACTCGTACCGGATGCCCCTGCCGTCATTCGTATCCACCGCGCACTTCGGCGCCGACGAACCGGAAGAGTTTCACGAATCGACCGCTCTCGCGAGCGGCACCATAGAAGATGCTCGATTGCTGACCAATCCGGTGACGGAGCGCCCGTTCTGGTGGATCCGTCTGGCCACGCAGGGGACATCCCTCCATATTTGTGTCGACCCTGAAACTCTGGGGGGAGAAGCGCGAGCGGGCCAGATCCTCGCGGGGGGTTTTTGGATGCTTGGCCGGCTACTCTGAAAATATAACGGTCGTTGGTGGTGGGTCGTAGGTCGTAGCAAGCCGCTCTTCCCACGACCAACGACCTACGACCCACGACCGCAGTTAGGCTGTGCTGACCACAAGTTCACCTCTCCAGAGCCGCTGCATCTCCTCACTGCGCGTTAGCAGTTCGTCGAGCATTCCTTCAGAGTCGACCCGGCCATCTTTGAGCACGATGATGTGATCGGCCCGGCGCAGGGCGGCCCGGCGGTGTGAGACAACCAGACAGGTCATTTCCTTCCGGTCGAACAGGCGCGCCCACAGATGCTGCTCTGTTTCCACGTCCAGCGCGCTGCTGAGGTCATCGACGACCAAAAGCTCAGGTTCCCTGACGAACATGCGTGCCGCCGCAGCCCGCTGAATCTGGCCGCCAGAGAGCTTCACACCTCGGGGCCCGACGAGTGTCTCTAGTCCGTGCTCCAGCGCATCAACGTCGCGCTCCATGACCGCCGACCAGATCGCCCCATCAAGATCCGCCCGGTCCTCATCGATCCCCATCAGCACGTTGTGCCTTAAGGGCTCACTAAACAGCCGTGGGACCTGAGGAACGTACGCGCTTCGCGGGGGGACGAAGAACGAGGCCGGATCCTCAACGGGTCGTCCGTTCCATCGGATCTCGCCCGCGTCTCTGGGCAACAGTCCAATGAGGGCGCGGACAAGGGTGCTCTTGCCCGAGCCGATGCGCCCGGTCACGACTGTGAGCGATCCACGTCGAAGCTTCAGGTTCACGCCCTCGATGCCCCTGCCGGTTCTGGCATCCCGATGAGTCAACCCGATTGCCTCCAGAACGTGCAGAGGCTCGACCTCTGTTGATGGCTGCGGCACATCGGGGAGCGGTCCTTCCATATATACGGGTCGGTGGCGGAGGACGGCCTCGACCGGTTCGTCCTGCAGAAGGACCACCAGCCGTTCAAATGAGACACCGGCCTGTTTCAGCCGTGCGATCATGCTGCCGAAGAAGTTGATACTGTTATTGACACTCCCAAGATAGTGGACGAACAGTGCGAAGTCGCCCACGGTGAACGTTCCGGCGCTGATCGGCCGGGCCGCCATCAGCAGGATCACGCCAGTGGCAATGTTGAGCGTGTTCTCGATGACAACCCTCATCAACTCATTGAAAAGCGTGTCCCTGAGCGCCGCCGTCTTTCGAGTCTCGTTCAGGTCACGGAAGTGCGCGATGACATTCTCCTCAGCCGCAGCGACCTTCACCGCCTGGACAGCGCCGAACATTTCACCGACGAACTCCGCGACGTTTCCCGCGGCGTCCCGTGCCGCACGCCGGAACCGGATGATGTGCCGGCGGATCAGAACGACGAGGCCGAGGATCACGGTCATCGGCAGCAGCACGACGGTCGCGATGAGGGAATTGATCAGGACCATCACGGTGATTGCCCCGAGCCCGCGGACCAGCGCGCCGCCCCCGTCCACGGCCCACTCCACCAGGGCCGTCAGTTCGTCCACGTCATCGCGGAAACGGCTCATCGCTTCGCTCGACGAAAACGGCAGCGGCCGAGCTCCGGGACGATGCAAGATCCGCTCGAGAAGGTTCCCACGGAGGAGTGCTGCCAGCGTGTACCGGTACGTCGTCCACACATATGCGCCGGAGGTATTCACGGTAATCCGGGCAGTCGTCGTGGCCACCAGGAGCGCAATCCAAGTCCACACGCTGCTACCGGCCTGAGCACCCGCGCTGACGACATTGAAGATCTCTCGCACGATCAATCCGGTCACGAGCGGCAAGACCCAGAACATGCCCCACAACGCGACGTTGATCGCGTAAAGCCTCGGGCGGTACCGGATGAGGTGCCATAGAACCCGCCAGATACTCACACAAGCACCTCTTCCAGGCCGGTCCGCAACAGCCCGGCGAACCGCGATGAGGGGTCGCGTTCCAGTGCCGCCCGGGCGCCGTGTTCTTGAACGCGTCCATCGTCGACGATGATGATTTGATCGGCCCGCCGTACGGTCGTGAGCCGGTGGGCAATGATGATCGCGGTTCGTTGCTCCAGCAGCACGCTGACCGCGTGCTCGATCAGCGCCTCTGTCGCGGGATCCAAGCGAGAGGACGCCTCGTCGAGGACCACCAACCCGGGATCCTTGAAGAAGACCCGGGCGAACGCCAGCAACTGCGCTTCTCCCGCCGATAGCCCCCCGCGCGAGGACAGGGTCGTATCCAGGCCATGGGGCAAACCCCGGTACCAATGGTCGAGCCCCAAGCGGTGCAGGACCTCGAGGATCATCTCGTCAGGGATCGTTCGATCAAAAAATGTCAAGTTGTCTCGCACACTGGCGTGGAACAATTGCACATCCTGGGTCACCATACCGACTCGACGGCGGAGGTAGTGCAACCGCAGGCCCCGGATGTCAGCGCCTCCAAGACTGACCACGCCCGTGGATGGATCGTACATCCGAATCAGCAACCGCCCGATCGTCGTCTTACCGCTGCCCGTGCGGCCCAGCAACCCGAGTACCTGTCCGGGCCCGAGCCGGAAGGTCACATCTCGCAGCACGAGCTGCTCTTCGTAGGCGAAGGAGACTGCGCCGAATTCGACCGCCAGCGGGCCTCGCGGCAGCGCGCCGCTGCCGTCCACCGTCTTGCTGCGAATCTTGAACAGATCTCCCACCCGGCCCACGCTGGCGCTGGCCCGCTGTAACTCTTGGACTTCGCGGGTAATCTGCTCCAACGGCCACCGCAGCATCTCCGTGTAATGGAACAAGAGGTACACGGTGCCGAACGTGATCAATCCTGCGCTGTAAAGCGTTGACCCGAGTCCGAACGCCATGGCATTGCCGAGGGTGAGGAGGGCCGCGGTCGTCGCCCACATTGACGTGCCCATGACTCCGGCGCGCCGGGTCTTCTCCATCTGGTCGCGCACGGCCTGGAAAAACCGGCGCATGACATACGGGGTCGCGCCGCTGCTGCGGATGTCCTCTGTGCCCGCGAGGCGCTCTTCGAGAAACCCCAGGAGGATGGCACTGGCCTGACGCGCCTGCTTCCAGTAGGGGACGGCGAGCTCCAGCAGCTTGCGCAGCGCGAAAAGAGCAAAGAGGGAGAAGCCGACATACGCCAGACCCACGCGCCGGTCCACGCGGAAGATCATCACCAGGACGCCAAGCAAAAGGACGAGATTCCCAAACACCCGGAGCGCAAACTGCGAAAAAAACCTGGAGAGATGGGTCACGTCGCCGTCGACGCGCTCGATCATCTCGCCTGGAGTCTTCGCATTGTGGAACGACAGGTCCAGACCCAGACAGTGCAGGGCCAGGTCGGCGCGTACGAGGTTGGTCGCCGTCCAACCGACGTTCTCGCTGGCATACGCGGCAATGGTGCTAATGATCTGGCCCGCGCACGCCACGGCGAGGAAGACGGCGGCGAGCTGCATTAGTTCGGGGATCGCCACTCCCGCCCGCGCCATATCGATGAAGCGCGCGAGGATTTGAGGACCGAGCAGCTGCAAGCCGATGCTCGCCAGCAGGACAACAGCCAGGAGGGCGGCTCTCTGCCACTGCGGCCGGAGGTAGGTGACCAGAAACTTCGCATGTGTCCTCAGCATTGAGCTCGTCACGATGACTCAGAAAACACAACAGCCACGGGAGGTCCCGTGGCCGCGCAGGACCCAGAGGGCGACGGGGTCACTCACCAAACATCGCTCGTGCGTCGGCCCGCTCGTATTCGAAGAGCTCGGATTCCTCGAACCAGAGAGGAATCTCAGCGCCCGCTTCTTCCGTTGAGCCGGACGCGTGGATCAAGTTCCGCACAGGTCGCTTCTCGAGATTCGCGACAGTGGGCGAATCGATCGAGTAATCTCCACGGATAGTGCCCGGCGCGGCACGGAAGGGCAATGTGTCCCCGACGAGCTTACGCGCGACGCTGACGGCATGGATGCCTTCCAGTACGAACGCGACCACGGGACCTGACGAAACGTACTCGAGGAGCCATCCACGCACCTGCCGCCCAATTTCCTGTGGATCATCGGTCCCCGTCTGTTTCTTGACATCGAGACCGTAGGTGGCAAACGCGTCCTTGGTCTTCCCTCCGATCGTTGTCAGGAAACCTGAGTCGTTGGGATAGTGGCGGTCCAATAACTTCCGGTTCGGCCGGAGCATCTTCATCCCGACGAGTTTCAACCCGGCATTCTCGAATCGCCGCACGACCTCCCCGACTAACCCCCGCTGAACGCCGTCGGGCTTCAGGAAGACGAGCGTCCGCTCGCGGCGGATCCTATCCGGCATCAAGCTGCCCTCCATTCACCATTCACGACTCACCTTTCACTAGTTCAGTATCCAATCGCGCAGCCGTCAACTCTGGGATCCGATCCCCCCTCGCGCACGCCATCCCTGATGAGGATAGCCTGGCAGCCCCCTCCGGATTCCATTTCACCCATTTCTCTGAGGACGTGCCCCAGCTCCGCGAGGCGAGACCGCGTCCGTTCCGGGAATCCGGTTTCCATCCGTAATTCGAATGGCCCGGGCAGATTCGCGGGATCGGTGCTGGGAAAGCTGAACCACCGCGGCGCTTCGATAGCCTGCTGGATGTTCATTCCGCCATCCACAATATTCAGGAACACCTGCGTGTTCCATTGCGGCTGCCCATCACCACCCGGCGTCCCCCATACCAGGTACGGGATGCCTTCCTTCAGCGCCATCAACGGTATCAGCGTGTGCATGGTGCGCTTGCCCGGCGCGATGCAGTTCGGGTGGCCATCCTGGAGCACGAACCCGCGGCCGGCCCGGTTGTTCAGCATAATGCCGGTGCCTTCGACAACTTCGCCGCAGCCGAAGTTGGCCGACAAGCTCGTGACGTAAGAAACGACGTTACCTTCTCGATCCACAACACAAAAGTAGGTGGTATCCCCCACCGTTTCCGGCAGGGCTCCGGCGGGCGCCTCGGACTGCGCCCGCTGCGGATCGATCCACGTGCGGCGCCGGGTAGCGTAGTCCTTTGTCAGCAACACCTCGAGTGGATTGTCGACAAATTTCGGATCCCCAAAGTATGCCAGCCGGTCGGCGACGGCCAGCTTCTTCGCCTCGACCGCGAGGTGGACGGCTTCGACCGTCCCCCACTGCAACTGTTCTGGGGAGAAGCCTTCCAGGATGTTCAGCATCTCGAGTAAGAGAACGCTCTGGGACGGCGGCGGGGTCGAGCAGACTGTCAGCCCACGGTACGTTGTACGAATCGGCTCGTGAATCTCCGAATGATGCTGCGCAAACTCACGCTCGGTCAGCAGTCCTCCGTGCTCCCGCATGTAGTCCGCAAACTGCTTCGCGACTTGTCCACGATAAAATGCGTCCGCGCCACCCTCGGCAACGACCCGCAGGCTGGCGGCATAGTCTCTGTTCATCAAGATCTCGCCCGGGCGAGGCGGGCGGCCTTGCGGCAAGAAGACCCGCGCTGAGCTCGGAAACTTCGCGAGCACCTCAGCCGCCCGCGCAATCCAGAACGCTACCGTGGGCGCGACCGGAAAGCCGCGGTCCGCATAGTCGACGGCAGGTTCCAATAGCCGCGCCAGCGTGTATCGGCCCGAGCCCCATTTTGCCAGGACCGTCATTATCGCGTCGACCGCGCCGGGCACAGACACAGACAGCATCCCGCGCAGAGGCATTTTCGTGTGCCCGCGCGACGTGAACCACTCCCGCGTCGCCGCGAAGGGGGCGATGCCGCTGCCGTTCACCGCATGAACGGTCCGCTCCGCCGCGGACCAGATCAGGATGAACGCGTCGCCGCCGAGTCCCGACATCATCGGCTGCACGACCCCCAGGACGCCGGCGACGGCGACGGCCGCGTCCGCAGCATTACCGCCAGCCTGCAGGATATGGAGCCCCGCGGCAGTGGCCAATGGATGTCCCGCGGCGACAATGCCGTTCCGCGCAATCACCACGGCGCGTCCTTGGCGGCCCTGCGGTGTGGGAGTCACGTTTCCCATACTTCTAGTCTACCGAGTCTGCCGGGTCTACCGGGTCTGCAAGCAGCTAGGTTCGGACCCAGAAGACTCAGAAGACTCGGAAGACTCGGAAGACCCAGAAGACTCTAGTTGGGGCATACTGCAGGGAAGTCCTCCTACGGACATAAGTGTACGAGACGTGATCCCCCGCACGATCGCTGCGGCAGTGGTCTTTCTTTTCTTGGCATCTCCCTCATATGCTCAGGTGACGGTCGCCGTCGATGTGGCAGAAGACGCCCTCTCGTGGAACAGCCAGCCTAAACTCGCCCTCGCCCAGGACGGATCCATCTATCTTGCCTTTGTCAAGCGTGCCGGAGGAGTGTCGCAGATCTTTCTGGCGAGGTCGCCGGACGGCAGAACATTCCGCCTTCAGCAAGTGACGCGGGAGGCCGGCGACTCCCGCTTCCCGTCGCTCGCAGTAGGCCAGGACGGCCGCGTGCACCTGACGTGGACGCAGTATACGGATCCGGTCGGGAAAGTGTACTACAGCCAGCTCGACAGAGGGCGGTGGAGCACACCGGTCAAGCTGTCTGAAGGCACCGCCTACGCGGGCGTCCCCGCAGTGGTCGTCGATCTCCAGCAGGAGCCGCATGTCGTCTGGTATGGGATCCGGCCGAATGCGCCGCCGGTGCTCACGCGCCACGGATCAATCTACGAGATTCTCTACAGAGGTCGCTCGAGCGGACGGTGGAGTGAACCCGAGTTCATCTCCCCTGGCATCCCGGACTCGATCAATCCTGGACTCGCGATCGACGGACGCGGCGCTCTGCATAGCGCGTGGTATCAATCCGACCTGCGGGTGTATCACGTGCGCCATGCACAGCGCCGCACTGTCTGGGAGGAACCCCAGACGCTGACGACAGGAGGTGGGGACGCGTTCGCCGTGACAGTTGCAGCGGGATCGGACAACGGAGTGTATGTCGTCTGGGAACGGCGGAGCACATCCGGCACTCAGATCTACTTGTCGGAACGGCACGCGCGTTGGAGCGGACAGCAGGCGATCTCGTCTGGACGCACCGCACAAAACCCCTCGGTCACGGTCGACGCGACCGGGCGCGTGTACGTTGCGTGGGATAGCGAGGGCGCAATCTACCTGCGCCGGAAAAACGACCGCTGGCTCGGCGTTGAGCAGCTGACCCGCGGCGGCAAGCATTCGCATCCCGTCCTCTCAACGCGAGGCCCGACGGTGGATCTGGCGTGGGTCGAGGATCGCGGCACTCAGCGACTCGTACGATTTACCTCGTTGACCAGCGCTCCAACACGGCCGTCCCGGGGGCTCGGGCCGATCCTCTGGATCGGGATGATCGCTGCGCTCGCGCTCATCTTGTGGCAGTACCTCCGCAGCAGGCGCGCTCGGGCCTCGACGTGACACCCGCGGCTAGGCGTCCCACGCGAGACCGCCGCACCGCGTTCGTCCGGCGGCTGTTGCGATGGTATGGCCATCACCAACGCAACCTGCCCTGGCGGCGTACCCGCAATCCGTACCGGATTCTCGTGTCGGAGGTCATGCTGCAGCAGACGCAGGTCAGCCGGGTCATCCCTAAGTATCGCGAGTGGATGAGAAAGTATCCATCTGTCGATGCGCTCGCCGCCGCATCGGTCCGTGAGGTGAGAGGAACGTGGTATCCGCTGGGCTACAACATCCGGCCCGTCCGGCTACACCGAATTGCACGGACGGCGGTCAAGAACTATGGGGGGAGGTTGCCCAAGAGCCGTGAGGAACTGCTCGGCCTCGAGGGCATTGGGCGATACACAGCCGGCGCGGTCATGACGTTTGCCTATGGTGTGCCTACTCCGATCCTTGATACCAACATACGCCGGGTACTGCGCCGCGTGTTCTACGGAGACCGCAGCACGCATGAATCGGTCCTCTGGAGACTCTCCACGGCCCTCCTGCCAACTGACCGTGGTTATGATTTCAATCAGGCCTTGATGGACTTCGGCGCGACAATCTGCACCGCGCGGGCGCCGCAGTGCAAACGGTGTCCGATGCGCAGTTTCTGTCGAGCCTACTCGGAGGACAAGCGGTGGTAACACATACGATCACAGCCGTCTGCTTCGATGTGGGCGACACCTTGATCGCCAACCGCCGCCCGATGCGCATCCTGCTCCAGGACTTCTTCATCGAGCACGACGAGATACTGAAGCGCGACGCGATCGCCGAGGCGCTGGACGCCGTCGACTCACGATACACGCATCTGCTCAAGCAGGTTCGTACAGTCGACGATGAGCGTCGTATGTGGCTCGAGGTGGCTCGTGACCTGCTTGACGTACTCCTGCCGCGTCGCCGCGATCTCTATCCGGCCCTGGCTCAGTGGTACAGCGAGGGATGGAAGCACTTCAAAGTGTTCCGAGATGCCGTGCCGACGTTGAGGAAACTGCGGGAAAGCTCGTACCGGCTGGCTGTGGTGTCGAACTGGGAACCTTCGCTGCCGATGACCCTCGAGCGCCTCGGCTTGAGCTCCTACTTTGAAACGGTCGTTGTGTCGTCAATTGAGGGCCTCTGGAAACCCGACGCCCGGCTGTTTCAGATCGCCCTGGACCGAATGCGCGTGTCACCAGAACAAACTCTGAGCGTGGGAGACCACGTGGAACGGGACATCAAAACCGCATGGGAAGCGGGCATGCAAGGCATCCTCCTCGACCGTTTCGATGACTACCCGCAATTTAGCCCCCGGTTGCGCGATCTCGGCGAGCTGACCGCGTGGCTTCAGCTGCACGAGCAGCAGCGACGCATCCCCGATGAAGTCCCACGTTAGACTTTCATTCCGGGACCGGGTGCACGCGATTGTGCGCGCCGTGCCGAAAGGCAGTGTCGTCACGTACGGGCAAGTCGCACGTCTTGCCGGGCGGCCCCGGGCGGCCCGCGAAGTCGGCTGGATCGCGCACGCCGGCGGCGCGCGAGTCCCCTGGCAACGGGTTGTGAACCGCGAGGGTGGATTGGCGAAGGGATACACGGGTGGTCCTGCCGGACAGAAGAGGGCGCTCCAGCGTGAAGGTGTCCGGGTCGGCGCGAATTATCGCGTCAACCTCAGGCGCTATCTATGGTGGCCCTCAGGGCACGAGCACTATCTTGCCGAAATGTTCGCGCGCTTCGAACATACGGTGGGCCTCGCGGATCTCCCCAAGCGGCAGCACCGCGTGAATCACCGGCATCAACGCTCCTCGTACCACCAGTTCCATCACCGTTAGAAAATCTGTCACATTCCCCATCGGGGCGCCGAGGATCTGGCGGTGGCGCTGGTAGATCTCGCGAATGTCGATGTCCGGCCGCTCGCCGCCGGAGGCGCCGCAGATTGTCATCCGTCCGCCGGGTCGCAGGCTGCGGATGGACTCCGGCCACGTTGACGCGCCGACCGGATCGACAACAACGTGTACACCGGATCCCGTCAACGCGCGCACCCGTTCACTGAACCGGGGATGCTCGTTGCGGTTAATGGGAATCGCACCTAGCGATGCGGCCTTCGCCGCCTTGCCGTCGTCGCCGACGACGGCAAACACGCGTGCGCCGGCAAACCTGCCGATCACGAGCGCCGCTGATCCTACACCTCCTGAGGCGCCGACCACCAATAGATCCTCACCCGCGCGCAGTTTGGCGACGGACACCAGCATGCGCCACGCCGTTGTGTAGCATGCAGGGACGGCCGCTGCATGTTCAAACCTGACATGATTGGGAAGAGCATAGAAATTGCGTTCGGGGACGACCGTGTAATCCGCCATCCCGCCGGCCGTGTGTTCGCCGAAGATGCGGTATTCCGCGCACATCGATTGCTCGCCCGACAGACAGAACTCGCACGTCCCGCACGACAGGATCGGGTTCACGACGACCCGCCGGCCGACCATAGCGGACTGGACGTCCTGACCTACCTGCTCGATTACGCCGGCCACATCTGCGCCGGTGATCATGGGAAGCCGCATCCCGCCCCAAGGAAAAATCGGACGGCCGCCTGGCGGTCCGCTGCGCGCCCAGATGTCCAGGTTGTTGAGCGCCACGGCGCGGACGCGGACGAGCGCCTCCCCCGGTCCCGGGACTGGTGAGGGCATCTCATCAAGATGGAGCGTGTCGAGACCGCCGTGTTCGCGGATGACGACGGCTTTCATCGGATCACCTTAGGAGTCGAAAAGGAAAGAAACGCGGGGGCGGATGAACTCCGCCCCCGCGCAAGGCCAGATTGCGTTACTGGGGTCCGGCGACCCAGTTGTACGTCAGGTAGTCGAACAGCCCAAAGATATCATAGTTGACGCCGCTCATCCGTTTGGCAATCACGGTCCGGCCGTTGGGATAGTACAGCACGACGTAAGGCAGCTCGTCGGCAAACAACTCCTGGAACTGATTGTAGATCGTTTTGCGGCGCGCAGGATCCGAGAGCCTCACTCCCTCGTCGAGCAGTTGATCCATCCTAGCAATAGAGTGGTGGCCGAAGTTGTACTGTCCACCGGTGCGGAACTGGGAACTGACGTCGGGATCGGTCGGACCGGCCCACCCGATCAGCCCTATGTCATAGTTCTTCCCGGTCAAAGCGGCCAGGTGGGTTGGGAAATCGGACTTTTGGATCTCCACCTTTATCCCGACCGCGACCAGGTTTTCGCGGATAATATCACCGGTTCGCTCCCGCAGGATGTTGCCGGTTGGCACGCGCAGGATGATGGTCCGGTTGAAGTCCCACCCCGCCTCCTGCAAAAGGGCGCGCGCCCGTGCGGTATCGTACGCCCACGGCTTAACGGCGGCATTGAAGTAGGGATTTGCGGGCGGGATCGGTCCTTCAGCAATCTCACCCGCACCCTTGAGGAGTTGGTTCACGATCAGCGGCCGGTTAATGGCATGCGCCATCGCCCGGCGGACCCGCTTGTCCTCTAGATATGGACGCGAGAAATTGAACACCATGAACTGATACCCGGGCGCGCGGATGGTGACGGGGCGCACGTGAGGCATCTCCTTCACGCGGTCCCAATCCTCGATCAGGATCTCGCCGATGCCAAACCCGGCGCTCAGATCCAGGTCTTGCCTCTCCAGCTGCGCCAGCATCGTTGTCGGTGGAATGATGCGCACGAAGACACGGCGGACTTTTGGGGCGCCGTTGTGGTAATTCTCGTTCACCACGAGCTCCACGAACTGGTCGGTCTTGTATTGGACGAACTTGAACGGCCCATTGCCGACGGTAGGGTTCTGGAAGAACGGATGCCGGGCCAATTGATCCGGCGGCACACTGCCCAGGACGTGCTTGGGCAGGATGTAGACGTTGCCCCCAAAGCGCTCAAAGAACATCTGCGGGTCAACGGGAACTTTGGTCCTGACCTCAAACGATTTAGGGCCGAGGATCCGGAAGCCGAGCTGCTGATCCGCCACGCGCTTCCCACCGGCTGTGAGGCCGGCGATCGTGGCAATCTCCGCACCCCGGTTGGTTTCGGTCTTCGGGTCGCTGATGGTCATAACCGTGAATTCGACGTCCTCAGCAGTCACGGGCCTGCCATCGTGCCAGGTCGCGCGCGGGTGAATGGTAAAGCGGAACGTCTGCCGGTCCGCCGAGGCTTCCCAGCGGGTTGCCAGCGCGGGTGAGAACCGCATCTGGTTGTTCTCGAGGCGCGCCTCCATCATCCCCTGAAAAATGAACCGCACGACGTAATACCCGTACGAGCTGTCGGTGTTGATCGGGCTGAAGTTGTTCGGAGGACTCCACATCCCCGAGACGACGACCAGTGACGACTTTGGCGCACCTACGGCGCCCGCCGGTATCATCAGGGCGGCGACGACAAGCGTGATGATCGCCGCCAGCCACACACGCATTCCTTTCATGTACTCTCCCCCTTTCACGGGTCTTGCGAATTCACAGGCGAAGGCTGGGGTCAAGCGCGTCGCGCAATCCATCTCCAAGAAAATTGATGGACAGCACGGAGATCAAGATCATGAACCCGGGTGGCACCCACAACCACGGCATACGCTCCAGCACCGTGAGTGATTGGGCATCGGTGAGCATATTCCCCCATGATGGAGTCGGTGGCTGCACGCCCAGCCCGAGGAACGACAGAGCGGCCTCAACGAGTATGGCGTTGGCCATGCCGAAGGTGGCCGCCACAAGTACAGGCGCAAGTGCGTTCGGCAGCATGTGCCTAAGTACGATCCGGGCATCCGAAGACCCGTTCGCGCGTGCGGCGAGCACGTACTCCAGATCGCGCAGGGCCAGAAACTGGCCGCGGACCAGCCGCGCGAGCGCTGGCCAGCCGAGGAGGCCTAGCACGAGAATGACGTTCCAGATGCTTGGCCGGCCGAAGACGCTCACCGCAAACAGGATGATGATCAGCGGCGGAAAGGACAGCATCACGTCCATGATGCGACTAAGCACAAGATCCATCTTGCCGCCGTAATATCCGGCAGTGGCGCCGACCGCCGTTCCGATCACCACGTACATCGCCACCGCGAGCACGCCCACGGTGATCGACACACGCGCGGCGAAGATGAGGCGACTCAGGACATCGCGCCCCACGCTGTCGGTGCCGAGCGGATGCGTTGCTGACGGCGCGGCCTGGAACGCCACCGGATCGATGGCCGTCGGCGAATGCGGTGCCAGCCAGATCGCGGCCGCCGCAATCCCGGCAATCACGAGCATGACCAGAAGGCCGCTCACGGCGAGCCTGTGACGGAGGAACCGCTGGGTCGCCAGACTCCAGAACGTGACCGGACGTGTGGGCTTCGCCCCGTCCACCGCTCGTGAGACGGACGCCAGGTCACTCATAGTGAATGCGTGGATCCGCAACGGCATACGCCATGTCGGCAAGAAGATTCCCGATCGCCACCAGCACCGCGGCGATTATCGTGATTCCCATCAACACTGGGTAATCACGCTGGTTGATCGCCTCGATCGTGAGCCGGCCCATTCCCGGCCACTCAAACACCTGCTCCGTGATCACGGCGCCGGCAAGCAACGCAGGAATCTGCAGTCCCGCCAGCGTGATCACCGGAATAAGCGCGTTGCGCAGGGCATGACGCCGCATCACGAGGACTTCTGCCAGCCCTTTCGCCCGCGCCGTGCGGACATAATCCTGCCCCATGACTTCCAGCATGCTCGAACGCACATATCGCGTGATGATCCCGGCTCCAGCCACCGCCAGCACGCTGGCGGGCAGCACGAGATGGTGGAGCCCGTCAAGAAAACCTCCGTCGCCCCCGAGCGTCATGGTGCCGCTCACGGGCAGCCACTGCAGTCGCAGTGCGAAGATGTAGATACCGACCAGACCGAGGAAGAACGTGGGAAGGCTGATCCCCAAAAACGTCAGCACGGTGGCCAGGTAATCGATCGCGCTATATCTCTTCGCCGCCGCGAGCACTCCCACGGGGATTCCTATCAAGTAGGACAACAGGAGCGCAGCTCCAGTCAATTTCAACGTGGGCACGATGCGTTCACCGACACGCTTGGTGACCGGGGCTCCTGTGCTAAACGAGTACCCCAAGTTTCCCCGCGCGAGCTCGCCGAGCCATTTCACATACCGCACGTACACGGGTTGGTCCAGCCCGAACGCTCTCCGTTTGATGGCGACGTCTTCGGCGCTCTGCCCGGGACTGATCAGCATCTGCACCGGGTCTCCGGGTGTAAGCGTCAGTATCAGGTAACTGAGCACGGTGATGCCCAGGAAAATGGGCACCATAATCAACAGTCTCCGCGCTACGTAGCGATGCAACGGAGCTAGACGGATGCTTCCTCGAGAATTCGTCTGGCCTCGCGCAGCGCTGCGACCACCCGGTTGCGCCCGCGGGCCAGATGTGTGCGCGTCATCCGATAGGCATCGCTTCCCTGCGCGAGGGCGGCGAGCTTGGTCGCCGGCTCGAGGTCGGGCAGCGCGGGGACGTTCACCGCGGGATCGTGCCGGAACTGCCCCGCCCGGCTGTAGTTGATACACACGAGCACGCGACCGAGGCGGCGCTGGATCTCGTTGGCCCTCCGGACCTGTGGATCGATTACGGGTTTCTGCATCAACGCGTGGGCGGCATCATAGAAGCGCTCCAGATCGTCTTCCAGCGCTTCCACTTCGTCCTTCGCCGGAGTGAAATCGAAGTGGGTCCCGGCGGCGTCCTGATACCGCGCCAGGGTTTGGGCGAACTCGCGCGCTGTGGCGCGAAAGTCGAGGGGATAGATGGTACTGTTGGCCGCGCGGAAGGTGGCGGCCGCATACACCTTCATGTCGCGCAGGAGATTGTCCCGGTCCGCAATCTCCATCGTGTCGTCTTCGGTGTGCCAGGCGATGTTCGCTCCGCAGCCGCCCACCGGATAGTTTCCCTTTTCCTTCACGAGCGACTGAGGCATCGTCGAGCTGAGCATATAGAACGTCGAGACTCCGATATTGCTGAACGACTTATCTCCCGCGCGCAGCGGCCGGCCGCCTTCCGCCTCCTGGCCCGCGACGTCTCGGATCACCGCCTTGCCGATGCCCTCCGCTTCACTCATCCAGAAGACATCCTCGAACACCGATGCCCACCGGCAGCCGGGCGAGTCGCAGTTGATGTGCGCGATAGCGTTCTCATCGATGTCGAGCGCGTAGGTGTCTGCGTACCAGGTCGAACCGGCGTAGCGCCCGTGGGAGTGACCGGACCACCACGCGATCCGCACGGAGCGGCGCAACGCGTCGCGATGCTTCCAGAGGACCCGCGCCACTTCGAGCAGGGTCGCATCGCCCGTGGCGTTATCGCCGATGCCTTCGTGCCAGGAGTCGATGTGCCCGTGCAGGAGCACGAACTTGTCCGGCTCTTCGCTGCCGCGGATCTCGGCCACTAGGACAGGAATCGGCCGCCACCCCTCGTCGAGCTTCGTCGAGAGTTTCACTTTCACCGGTCCAGCCTGCGCCAGGGCGCGCAGCCAGGACCCTTCGGTCTTGTTGATGGCCACGACGGGGATCTGTGGCTTGCGCCGGATGGTGTCCAGGTCGGGGGACCCCCAGATGCTGGTGCAGATCCCCTCGTGGATACGCTCGCCTGGACTGATGAAGATTGCGCCAACGGCGCCCTTTTCCTGGAACTCGATGACTTTGCCCGGCGAGGGATACCCTTCGGCAAGGACGACCTTGTCCGAAACGTCCTGTGCGATCTCACCGAGCCCTTCAAAGATCCCGATAATCCCCCCAACTCCCTGCGCAGGCAAGTAGACGAGTGAACCGCGCTTGAACCGGCCATCCGTCGACAGGGACATCGATGGGGTTTTGGCGGTGAGCGCCCGCGCCTCGGGAGTGATGACTTCCAGACGCGCTTTCTTTGGAATGCTGATGAGGAGCTCGGGTTCGTGCAGTGTGTGCGGCACACCCCACTTGCCGAGTTGCTTCACGATGTAGTCGACCGCCCGCCGTTCCGCCTTGCCGCCCGAGTCTCGCACGAGCGTGCTGAACTTCTCGACCAGGGCCCATGGTGCTTCCAGCGACACCGCCGAAGTGATGATGGCTTCTTGCGGATCCTTCTCCGCTACAGGATTCACGGGACTCCCCCTCTCAGATGACACACCCGGGACTACTCGATGGAGATGCCGTCAAAGCGCATGCCTCCTTTGAGGACCAGACGCGGACGGGCCAGCGCCTCGATCTCCCTCAGTGGGTCGCCGTCCACGGCGAGGATGTCCGCAGTCTTGCCCCGCTCCAGCGTTCCCGTCTTTCCCGCAATGGCGCACGCCTCCGCAGCCCAGGCAGTTCCGGCACACACCGCATCCATGGGATCGACCCCAAAGCGCACGAGCGTGGCCATCTCGAACCACATCAGCCCGTGCATGCTGTCGGTCCCCACGGCGTAGCGGACGCCGGACGCCAGGATCTTTCGGAATCGTTCCGCCTCCTGTTCCCGGAGGGCGACGACCTTCTCCCAGATGGCGCGATTGTGCTGGTCCGTGCGCTCGATGCCGTCCGGATGGTAGAGAATGGCAAACGTTCCCACGAGAAAGCGTCCGAGATCCTTGAGCAGCTCAGTATCGTCGTCGGAAAGCAAGGCGCCGTGCTCGATGGTATCGACTCCTTCCTCCAAGGCGACTCTGATCCCCGGGCCTCCGTGGGCGTGTGCCGCAACACGGCGGCCCGCGCGATGAGCCTCCTCGCAGGCCGCCCGGATCTCCTCGCGGGTGTAGGTGTAGGCCTCGAGCGCGGCCCCGACACTGCTGACGCCGCCGGTGATGAAGAGCTTGATCCAGTCGCACCCCATCGCCACGTTTTGCCTGACGCGCTGCCGCATGCCATCGACGCCGTCCGTCATGGTCAGCGCCCGACCGTGACCGTGCGACGCGGTGAGGTGTACGCCGCAGCACAGAAGCCGCGGACCGGGAACGAGCCCCGCTTCGATCGCGCGGCGCATCTCGATATCAAGGTAGTGCTCCTCCCCCATGATCCGAGCGGTCGTTACCCCCGAGAGAAGCTCGCGGCGCATATTGCCCACGGCGCGCAACCCGCTTTGCAGAGGTCCCTGCCGCATCTGCCCGGTCTGATCGCCGAGGCCTGGGATAATGGAGCAGTGGGTGTGCGCGTTAACCAACCCCGGCATCACGGTTCCGCCGGCCTCCACCACCTCGGTCCCCGTGGGAAGCGTGAGCCGGGACGCACGGCCCACTTCGCGGATCCGGCCGTCCTCGATTAGGACCATCCCGTCGGGGATCGGCGCCGCGCCGGTCCCGTCGATCACCTGCTCGCCGTGCACTGCCAGATGCTCTGTCATCCCGAGAATCCTCCGGCGGCTGCCCCCGCAGGCGTCTGATCGAGCAAAAAGCAAACTCGCGTGCACGACCCCCAGATCGCACGGAGTAAGTAGGAAGGAGAGACCGTCTATTCCAGCCCGCCCGCGATCTGCGCCGCTGCGCGGAGCGTCCAGATGACGCGGTTCTGTCCTCGAACGAGGTGTGCCTGAATGAAGCCCTTCATGTCAGGATCGGCCGACGCCAACTGCCTGGCCGGCGCGAGGTCCGGCAGCGGCGGCACCGGTACGGCCGGGTCGTGACGGAAGCGATCGGCGCGCGCGAAGTTTAGCGTGACCAGCTGGCGCCCGATACGACGGAGAGTGTGATTGGCCGCCCGCACCGCGGGATTGGAGACCGGCCGGGACACCAGTTCGGCGGCATGGGCATAGAAGCGGTCGAGCGCTCCGTGCAGCGTGTCGGCCTCGCGCAGCGCCTGGGAGAAATCGAAGTGCGGTCCCGCTGCCTCCTGATAGGTCGTCAGCGTTTCCCTGAGCTCCCGGATCGTCGCCCGAAAATCCAGCGGGTGGACGGGCGCGTTGAGGGCACGCACCACCGCGGTGGCGTACGCACGCAGGTCGCGCGCCAGGTTCGCCTCGTCGAAAACCTCGAGCGTGTCACCCTCCGTATGCCAAGCGATGTTGGCGCCGCACCCGCCAACGGGGTAGTATCCCTTCTCTTCAAGCAGCGGCTTGGGCATCGTGCTGAACAACATGAAGAAACCGCTTAGACCCAAATTGTTGAACGACCAGTCACCCGCACGATGGGCGCGCTCCCCGAACGACGGTTTCCCCGTCGCGTCGCGGATCGCCGCCTGCGCGAATGCTTCAGCCTCCGGCATCCAGGAGATGTCCTCGTACTCCGTGGCCCACCTGCATCCCGGGGAGTCAATGTTCATGTGGGCAATGCAGTTTTGCACGAGGTCGAGCGCGTGCGTGTCGGCGTACCATGTCGAACCGGCGTAGCGACCCGTGGAGTGCCCCGCCCACCACGCCACCCGGAACGTACGCCGGAGGTGATTCCGGTTCGTCCAGAACACGCGCGCCAGCTCCAGTAGCGCCGCGTCGCCCGTGGCGTTGTCGCCGATCCCAACGTGCCAGGAGTCGATGTGCCCGTGCGCCAGCAGGAAGACCTCCGGCTCCTCCATCCCGCGGATCTCCGCCACGACCACCGGACAGCGCATCCAACCCTCCCGCAGTCGTGTGTGCAACCCCACCTCTAGCGCTCCATCCTGCGCATGGCGGATCAGCCGATCTCCATCCGGCCGGTTCACGCTGACCACCGGCACCGACGGCTTGCGGGGGAGTGAGTCGAGGTCGGGCGCACCCCAGATGGTCGTGCAGATCATCTCGTGGATCTCCTCACCTGGATGGATGAACACGATGCCGGAGGCGCCACGCTGCTGGATCGTGAGCACCTTCTGTGGAGAGGGGAAGCCCTCGGTTAGCACAATCCGTCCCTGGACGTCCGCCGCAGTGTCTAGCGGCGCGTCGAACGTGTCCGCCGCCGTGCCGTGGCCCGAGGACACATAAACGACGCGGGCACGAAGAGGGCGGCCGTCCGTGGAAACGGAAAATGAAGGCGTCTTTGCCCGAAGCGTACCGGATTCAGGCTCCAGTATTTCGAGCGAGGCCTCCTCGGGGACGCTGAGATACAGCAGCGGCTCGTGCACCGTGTAGGGCACGCCCCACTTCCGGAGATGGGAGGCGACCTCCCGCGCCGCCGTCCACTCGGCCTCGGTACCGGATTCGCGAACGAGATCCGCGAAACGGTGGATCAGCGCGCGTGGCGCCTCGAGCGAGATGGCCTGGAGCAGCTCGGGTTCGATCGGATCACGATAGCTCACAAGCGTCCTCCTGTCATCAGTGAACCTCCTCGGGGGCCTCGTACAGATGGCACGCCACCCGTACTCCCTCGATCGCTCTCAGCGCGGGGCGCACGGTCCGGCAGATATCCATGACCATCGGACAGCGGTCGGCAAACGGACAGCCCACGGGTATGTGGAGAGGGGTCGGGACGGTGTCAGAGATCTTGACCACACGCTCCGCTCGGGTGGGATCGGGATCCGGGACAGCCGCCACCAGCGCCTGAGTGTATGGATGCTTGGGCCGTCCGATCACCTCCGCGGTCGAACCGATCTCACAGATGGTGCCGAGGTACATCACGGCCGTCGTCGTGCACATGTAGCGGATTAGCGCCAGGTCGTGGGAGATGTAGATCGTAGTCAGACCGTGCCGCCGGGTGAGATCCCGCATCAAGTTCAGGACGCCGGCGCGCACGGAAACGTCGAGCATCGAGACTGGCTCGTCCGCCACAAGGAGCCTGGGCTCGACCAGCAGGGCGCGCGCGATGACCACTCGCTGCAATTGCCCACCGCTGAGGTGGTGCGGGTACTTCATGAAGAAGGCCTCGGGCGGGTCGAGGTGTACCTGGCGCAAGGCGTCGGCCACGCGCTCCACCCTGTTCAGGGCGGAGGCGCCGATGCCGTGGATGACAAGCGGCTCGAGCATCGCGCGCAGGATGGTGAACCTCGGGTTGAGCGCCTCGTATGGGTTCTGGAAGACGAACTGGACCTGTCGACGGTAGCCGAGCAGATCCGCGCCTTCGAGGTCGCTGATGTCGCGACCCGCGAAGCGGATCGCGCCCGACGTGGGACGCAGGAGCTTCAGAATGAGCTTGGCGGTCGTTGTTTTCCCGCAGCCGCTCTCGCCGGCGAGGCCGAGGCTCTGTCCCTGCTCCACGTTGAATGAGACGCCGTTCAGGGCATGCACCACGCGCCGGCCGCCAAAGACGGAGGCCATCATCCCACCGTGCAGCGTGTAGTGTTTTTGGAGATTGGCGACCTCGAGCATCGGCATCAGCATGCTTCGCGGGGGGCGGATCGGATCTCGTCCCCCGCCAACCGCGCGAACGCCTCAGCGGCCTGGACCCGCAGCACCGGAGCCTCATGGGCGCGGTGGCACGCGGCCTCCTGCCCGTCGCCCTCGGCACGAAGCACCGGGTCTTCCTCCCAGCAGCGCGGGATGGCAAACGGACATCGCGCTGTAAATGCGCAGCCCTGCGGGGGGTGGGCCAAGTCGGGCGGATAGCCTTCGATCGGCACCAGGTGTTCCTGCTCCGCCCGGAGGCTCGGAAACGCGTTGCGGAGTCCCATCGTGTACGGGTGGCGCGGCTCCGCGAATACCTGCCGCACCGTGCCGGATTCAACGATCCGGCCTGCGTACATCACCGCGACGTCGTCACAGAGACTCGCAACCACCGAGATATCGTGGGTGATCAGCAGCAGGCTCACCCCGAGGGCCTCCCGCAGGTCGCGTAAGGTCTGCAGGACCTGATGCTGAACGATGACGTCCAGCGCCGTCACCGGCTCGTCGGCGATCACGAGCGGCGGGCGCAGCGCCAGGGCCATGGCGATGACCGCGCGCTGCTTCATGCCCCCAGACAGCTCGTGCGGGTACAGCCGCAGACGGTCAGGCTGGAGGCCCACCATTGCGAACAACTCGCGGGCCCGGTCAGCGGCAGCCGCGCGCGTGAGATTTCCACGCAGCACTATCGTCTCGACCATCTGGTCCCCTACCCGCTGGACCGGATCCAGGCTGTCCATCGCGGCCTGTGGGACCATCGCGATGCGCCGCCAGCGGTAGTCGTTGAACTGATCCGCAGGCAGGCGAAGCAGATCGGTTCCTTCGAATCGGACTGCGCCCTCGGTGATGCGCGCGTTGCGCGGTAGTACGCCGATCAGCGCCCGCGCGAGCGTCGTCTTCCCGCAGCCGCTCTCCCCCACAAGCCCCAGGGCGCGGCCGGGCGGCAGGGAGAAGGAGACGTCTCGCACGGCGCGGACGGTGCCCTGCAGCGTCTGGTACTCAACCGACAGGCGCTCAACGTCGAGCAGGGCCATCGCGTTCCTCACCGTCTACGGAGGCGCGGGAAGAGCAGTTCTTCATACCCGCGGCTGATGAAGAAGCCGGCCATCACAGCGAGCATGATGCACACGCCCGGCGGGACGAACCAGTGGAACGCCTGCCGCGCCAGGGCCTGCGAGTTGTAGGCGTCCTGCAGCATGAATCCCCACGAGATCACATTGGGGTCGCCAAACCCGAGGAAGCTGATGCTCGCCTCCGTAAGGATGGCCCAGCCGATCGCCAGCGAGCCGTACAGGAACGACAGCGGCAGCACGTTCGGCGCGATGTGCACGAACATCGTGCGGGTGTGGCTCGCCCCCAGGACGCGCGCGGCCTCGATGTAAGACCGCTCGCGCAAAGACAGCACCTGCGCGCGGATGATGCGTCCGGTGTCCCGCCACAACAGCAGGGTCATCACCAGTACCACATTCCAGATGTTGGGACCGAGGAACGCCACGAGGACAATGGCCATAGGCAGGAACGGAACTCCGAACGCCACGTCGGCCAGGCGCATGAGGACGGTATCTACCCAGCCGCCGTAGTAGCCGGCGACCAGGCCAACCAGCGTACCGAGGATCACGACGCCGAGCGCCGCAACGAATCCGACCATCAGTGCCGCACGCGAGCCGTACAGCAGCTGTGAAAAGATGTCGCGGCCGAGGTTGGTTGTACCCATCGGGTGCGACAGCGACGGCGGCAGGTTGGCGGCGACGTCACCTCCCGGCAAATAGTTGAGCTCCTGCGGGTTGTACGGGGCCAGGACCGGCGAGAGCAACGCGATTGCGAAGAACGCGACGTAGATGATGATCCCAACGAGCGCGAATCGGTCCCTTCGGGCCACGACGGCCAACGTGCCCAGTGCATCACGCCAGCTGGATGCGGCCTGGGACCAGCGCGTGGGCAGCGTGAGCGTCCGCTCAGCGTCGCTCATAGCTCACCCGCGGATCCAGCAGACTGTAGAACAGGTCCGCCACGAAGTTCATGAAGATCATCACCGCCGCGATCATCAGAAAGGCGGCCTGCGCAACGGGATAGTCCTTGGCGGCCACCGCCCGCACCAGGGTGCGGCCCAGTCCCGGCCAGGAGAACACGGTCTCGATGATCACGTTGCCGCCGATCGAGTACCCGATGCCGAGCGCGAACGCGGTCACGACCGGCAGCAGCGCGTTGCGGGCCGCGTGACGCAGCACGACGGTGCGCTCGGGCAGCCCCCGCATGCGGGCGAACGTGATGAAGTCCTCGTCCATTACCTCTAGCATCGAGTTCCGCATGAGCAGCGTGGGCAGACCCTGCAGGTACAGCGCGAGCGTCAGGGCCGGCAGCGCCAGGTGCTGGAGGAAGTCTCCGGAGAAGATGCGCGTCCAATTCGAAGCGAAGACGCTGCCCGGACTGGTGGCGCCCCCCAGCGGAAACCACTGCAGCGAGAAACTAAAGATGGCAAGCGCCAGCATGCCCACCCAGAACTCGGGCGCTGCTCGGGTCGCCAGGACTGCGGGGATGCCCCAGTGCTCGATCCACGTGCCACGGCGTGCCGCGAGCAACGCTCCCCCCGCGATCCCCACAGCATAGGCCAGCAGCAAGGCGCTGAGCGTCAGCAGGAGCGTGTTGGGCAGCACGGTCCAGATGACTTCATTCACGGGTTCGCGCGTAAAGAACGAGTTGCCGAACTCGCCGCGGACGGCGTTGCGGAGAAAGAGCGCGTACTGCACGTGCAGCGGCTTATCCAGGCCGAACTGTGCGCGCAGTTGACGCTCCATGTCCTCGGTGAAAGTCGGATCGAGGTAGGCGACCAGCGGATTGCCCGGCATCAGCCGGAAGATGAGAAAGAGCATCGTGGCCACGAGCAGCAGCACGAGCACCGTCTGTAGGAGGCGGCTGAGGACGAAGGCGATGCGCTTCATGGGCGGGGGACGGGGCGGAGACCTGTTGGTCCCCGCCCCGCGGAAAACGCTACTTTAGAGTCTCAGTCTTGCCCTGTGGGTACAGCAGCCGGCCGTCCCGGTCCCATTGAAAACCTGCTTTCGCCAGATGCTCGCGCGCCGCACCGATGTTGTACTCCCACTTGGGAAGCTCGGCATTGTACCAGAACTCCAGCGCGGGCGAAACAAACGAGTCGGCGATGGCCGCGAAGTTCTTGTAGACGACCGACCGGATGGCCCTCTTGTTGGTGGCCATGTTCAGGGCCTGGCGGAACGCGGCGCTGTCGAACGGCGGACGGCGCATGTTGAACGCCAGGAAGCGCATGCCCACGTCCATCGTGGAGACCAGCGTGATCGAGCGGTTGTCCTGCGCCATCTTCGCGAGGATCTGGGGATCGCCGCTGTAGTTGGCCAGGAAATTGATCTCCCCGGTGCGCAGGCCGCCGAGGGCCGCTTCGACGTTGGGGACGATACGCAGCACCCACCGCCGCATCTTGGGCGCGGCGAAGTGGTCGGAGACGCCCTCGAGGACGATCTCCTCGGACTTCTTCCACTGCACGAACTTGAAGGGGCCGGATCCGACCGGCACCTGTTCCTGGTACGACTCGGCGTTCTCCGGCTTACGCGCCAGGTCGGCCAGTACAGGCTCCCAAATGTGCTTGGGGATGATGTTCAGCTTGGACAGGCTGGTGATGAGGAACGGCGCGAACGGCTCCTTCAGCACGAACCGGATCACTGTGTCGGAGCGCTTCTCGATGCGCTCGATGTTGGTGGCGAAGGGCCGGTACATCGGCACCTCGCCGCCCGTGGCCGCGGTGAACGAGAAGATCACGTCGTCCGCGGTGACGGGGCGGCCGTCGTGGAACTTCATGTTGCGCCGCAGCGTCACGTCAAGCGTGACCGAGTCCACCCAGTCCGCCTTCTCGGCCGCCCAGGGCCGCGGCAGGCCGTCGGCGCCGACGCGGAAAAGGCGGTCCCAGACCAGCTCGGTGACCCATGAATCCGCCGCGCCGCTGATGAACAGCGGATTGATGGCCTGCACGATATCGTTGGCATTGAGAATCATGTCCCGCTGGTTGCCCAATGGGCGCGCACCCACGAAAGTCCAGAAGTTCTTAATACCGATGCCTTTCTGCTCAACGACCGTCTTCGGGTCCCATACCGTATTGTTGTACGCATACGCGCTCTCGGGGAAAACCAGGAAGACGTAGGGCGCGTCACGGGCAATGATCTTCTGCGCCTCGCGGATGAGCAGTTGCCGCGCCTTGAGATCGGTCTTGATGCGCTGGGCCTCCGCGATGTTATCGTACGTCCTGTTCAAATAGCCGACGAAGTTATATCCGCGGTCGGCCGTGGACGTGTGGAATAGGTTCATCGCGAACTCGTCGGGGTCGGAGCGCTCGGGCCGTCCGACCATCTGCCACATCGTCATGTCCCATTTGTCCCGGCTGTACCAGACGTAGTCGGCCATCTGCTCCCAGGGCATGACCCGCACTTGCACCTTGATGCCCAGCTTTTCGAACTCGGGCGCCAGGAATCGCGCGGTCTCAAACTCCCGAGGGTCAACGGCCTGCGGCCGGGTCAACAGGATCAGATCCCGCACGCGGCGGTCCGGGCTCTGGCCCGACACCACGGTACCAAACGCCAGGGCCAGCGCGAGGGTAACCACCACGATACACAACCAGCCTCTTGCCATAATGCCATCCCCCTTTCGAGTCGGGCGTCGCCGCCCGTGTGCTATCTTGCGTTATCCGACGTGAACGGTTCGCAGCTTCGGCGGCACCGGGTAGGCGCGCTTGCTGTGCCGAAGGCCAGCGCCGTGGAGGGCCTCGGCCATCTTGAGCGCCGCGTAGACGGGGTTGACGACCGGCACACCGGTCTCTGCGGCGATCTCCTCATGGGCCTGGAGGAATCCCATGCTCATACATCCCAGCACGAGGGCATCCGCCCCGTCCTCATCGACCGCTCTGCGCCCAAGCGCGACCATGCGGCCCACGCTGCGCGCGCGGTCCTTCCCCAGATCCAGGACCGGGATATCCACCCCTCGGACAGAGGCAACCTTCTGGGCGACGCCGATTCTGTGGGCGAGATGGCGCAGCGGGGCAACAACG